>Ga0326597_10001356_pt1 | contig 40047 bp, 35 predicted proteins | sample RVTome_12_FD_203789 | JGI IMG/M metagenome (GOLD analysis project Ga0326597, IMG submission 203789) | Soil microbial communities from uranium-contaminated site in the Upper Colorado River Basin, Wyoming, United States - RVT100D185 | ecosystem: Environmental > Terrestrial > Soil > Contaminated >... | reverse complement strand
GATCGCGCAGCATGGCGACTGCTTGGATCGTCTCGCCCGGGCGATAGACGCCGCGTTCGGTATAGAGGAAGGCGTCGACCGGGCCCGGCATCGCGCGCCCGCCGACCCCGCGATCGGTGAGATCGAAGGCGGGGCGCCGCAGATCCTGGAACGTGAAGTCGCCCGAATCATCATAAGCCATGACGGCCACAGGCTCGTCCCCGCCCGCGGCGCGGAAGAGGCCCGGATCGAAATCGGCGCGGCCTGCCGCGTCGGTGCGCGACTCCGCCAGCACGGCGTTGTCGCGTGCGACCAGCGCGAGGCGCACGCCGGAAAGCGGTGCGGCATTGGAGAATCCGCGCGCGAACACGCTCAGGCCATGATCGCCCTGAAACGTGGTGAGCCCGATATCGGAATCGATCACCCATTGCGCGGCGGTGTTGTCCCAATAGTCCTGCTCCTTCGCCGCGTCGCGCCCAAGCAGAAGATAGGCGCCGGGTGCCTGCTTCGCGATCATGTCGCGGACGGGAACGAGGGTGTTGACCGCTTCGTTCTTGACGAGCCGCACCCCCATCTCGCCGGCCCAGACGACGGAGCCCTGCTGGCTCTCGAGCTGGTCCTTGTCCCAGCCATAGAGCGCGGTCTGATCGATCAGGCCGGTCTGCAATTGCGTCAGAAGGCGATCGCTGACGCGGATGAGCTTGAGCGCGAGCCTGTCGATATTGATCGTCGTAACCGGGACGCCCTCGGCGTTCTCGCGCGGCAGCAGAATGCCGCCGCCGAAGCGCACCAATGGCGGGCGATCCTTGAGCGCGACGGCGACGTTCTCGCCGATCGCGAGCTTCTCGGCGTTCTTCGCCGGCAGACCGGGCTTGAGCGCGACCGTGTAATCCTGGTTGAAGGCGAGCCCGGCGATGCAGAGCCTGGTGTCGACCGCCCGCACCGCGATCGACGTCGCGGGATCGATCGAAAGATAATCCTCGTAGCGAACCGCGCCCGAATTATCGAGTTCGCGCGTGAAGGTGAGACAGGCCTCCGCTTCGGATTTCGACGTGTCGATTTCGAGACGGCGGAAGGCGAATTCCGGAGCGGCCGCGATCTCGGCCGGCGTGAGGCCGGCGGACACATTCGCCGCCACCTGCGCTTCGCCGCGCGCGTCTCCGGCCGAGGTTTGCACGGCTTCGCCCGGCTTCTTGCCGGAAACCGCCAAATCGATCGCATCGCGCCAGAAATAGATCGCCAGTCCTGCGACGAGCACGATCGCGCCCGCGACGACAATCCGCTTCACGCCTTCGGTCATGGGTATCCCCCTGAGAGCGGGCGCCCAAATCGCCACGCCGGGCGAGCGTCCGCTGCGTTCGAGCCTATCCCCCAATCCCGTGACGCGGCAAACTGACGGACGATTTTGGCGGGATGGTGACGAAGCGCCGCCATCGCCCTAAAATTCCAACGGTGGGAGGCGCGCACAAGTGAATGCCCTCGGGAGATCGCCTTGCCGCGGCCGCAGACCGAAATTCCCCCGCATATTCCGCCCGAGCTGTTGGTCGATTTCGATTTCTACCGGCCGGCCGGCGCGCAGGCCGACCCCGTCCTCATGCTGAAGCCGCGGCACGAACCGGCCGACATCTTCTGGGCGGCGCAATGACCGAGGCCGAGGAGTTTGCACGCGCGCTCGGCGACACGCCGCTGATCTATCCGCACAAGCTCGATTTCGCGCGCGATCTGGTCCTTCTGATCCGCATGAACGAAGCCGATTACCGCGCGGCCAGCTTCCTCGACGAGCGCATCCTTTCGCCCGCGACGAAGGGCGCATGGTGCGCGTTTGCCGAGGTCGCGGGGGCCGCGCCGCGCCAAGATGCGAGGCCGCTCCATTTCATCTTCCATGCCGGGCATGTGGGCTCGACGCTTCTGAGCCGCCTGCTCGACGAGACCGGGGAAGTCCTTCCGCTGCGCGAGCCGCTGACGTTGCGCATGCTGGCGGAGCTTTCCGACGCGCCGGAGGGCGACGCCCGTTTGACCGCCCTTCTCGAAACCATGCTGCGCCTGTGGAGCCGGGGTTTCCCAGCGACGCGGGCCGTCGTCCTGAAAGCCACGAGCAGCGCGGCCCGGCTTGGGGCCCGCCTGATGGCGGCGCGCGAAGGCGCCCGCGCCATCTATCTGAACCTGGCGCCAGAGCCGTATTTCGCGACGCTTCTGGCCGGAGCGAACTCGCCGGACGATCTCGCCGGCCATCGGGCGGAACGCGCGGGCCGGCTCGAGAGGCTGCTCGGCGCGCCGACACCTCGCACGGATTCGCTCGGCGAATTGGCAGCGATGAGCTGGCTTACCGAACGCTTGACGCAAGAGGCGATAGGCCAAGTGGCGGGTCCGCGCCTTCTCGCGCTCGATTTCGAACACTTGCTGCGGCACACCGAGGAAACGCTGACGCGCGTCGTCGCCCATTTCGGACTCGCTGTGCGGCCGGAGACGATCGCCGCCATTGCGCGCGGGCCCGTTCTTTTGCGCTATGCGAAGGCAACGGAGCACGACTATTCGCCGGAACTGCGCGCGCAGCTTCTCGATCGAGCGCGCGGCGAACAAGCGGGTGAAATCAAGAACGGGCTCGATTGGCTGGAGAAGATCGGCCAAGAGCACGAGGCGGCCGCGAACGTCTTAAGCTAGTCGCCTACGCCGTCCACATGCGCATCAGGTTCTGGCGGACCACGTCGAGACGCGCACGGCTCAACCAATCCATGTTGAGGCCTTCGAGGGCCGCGATCTCGTTCAGCTCGAACAGAAGCTCGCGCTTCTTCTCGTCGGGCACCAGGCTCTCGATGAACGTGATGGAAACGAGACGCCTGCCCGAGCGCACGGGTTGGACTTCATGCAGCGTCGTCGAGGGGTAGAGGATGGCGTCGCCCGGCGCGCCCTTGATGGGAAGCGCGCGGCCGATATGGATGGTGAGCTCCCCGCCTTCATAACTGGCGGGATGGGAGATGAAGACCGTGCACGAAATGTCCGAGCGCAACAGGTTGTCGCCGAGCTGCATATAGGCGGCATCGGCATGCACGCCGTACTTCATGTCGGGCTCGTAGCGGCAGAGCAGCGGCGGCGCTACGCGCCTGGGGAACGCGAAATCGCGGAACTCGCGCGAGCGCGCGATCGCGTCGCCGACGATGCGCACGGTCTCCGCGTAGCTCGGGTCGGCGTGGTCGGCCTGGAGATTGTTCTTGGCTTCGCTGGCCGGATTGGAGATGCGTCCGTCGACGAATTTCACCTGGCCGGCCAGCGCGTTCAGCCGCGCGACCTCCTGAGCGTTCAAAAGACCCTGTATTTCCAGGAACATGCGGTTCTCCCGGCACCCCGCTCGGCGCGGCCGGACGGTAGCAAAAAGGATTCTCCGATGCAGCCCCGGCCCCCCGGCGACGCGCGTGCGCCGCGCCTAAGCAAGCCCGGCATGACACGCATGTTAAATAATGTATTGCGCAAGTATAATATCGCATAACGACAATTATAAGATTATGTATATATAGTATAACATGGTTAACCTGAGTCCGGTCGCGAATTACATCAGGCTGGCATGCTTGGCCCTGCTGTGCGTGGTTTTCCTCGCTTCGATGAGCGGGGCACAGCCGGATGCGCTTCCCGCCGCGGGCGATCCCTGGTCCGAGTTCTTCGACATCGTCGTCGGTTTCATTCTCGCCTTGATCGGCGCGGTGTTGCAGGAGGCGATACAGGTCTTCGCCGCCGTCGGCTGGTTCGTCGCGGCCGTCATCGCGGCGCTCATCTTCGCGCTCATCGTTACGCTGATCAAATTCGGCCCCCGAGCCCTGTGCTGGTACTGGGAGCATCCGTACTGGGCGATCCTGGTCGCCTTCCTGCTTCTCGTTCTCGCCCTCCTCATGGTTCTGCTCATCGATCTCGTCGGAGTCGTCGCGGCGGAAGGTCTCATATTGCTGTTCGCGTTCTTCCTGTTCGCGATGATCGTCCTTGCACTGATCTTATTGCTGATCGCGCTCGCTCGCATGCTCTATCTCTTCTGGCTTTGGCTTGGCGGGGTCCTCTGCCCCTATATCCGCGTGTGCCTGCAATGGGTCTCGGTGGCCGAGCGCGTTTGCGCGCAATGGGGCACGGTCCGAAGGCAGATCTGCGTGCGCGAGGGGCTGCGAAGCATCCGCGTCTGCGCGCAACAGACGATGCAATGTGTCAATTGGTCGAGGACGTCGCGGACGGCATGCCGGAGCTGGTGGGGGTTCCTTTGCCGGGCGTTCTACACGATCGTCGAATTGGTCTGCCTCGGCTACGGCCTGGTCTGCGTGGCTTGGCGGATCGTCACGACCGTTATCTGCCTCGCCTATGCCTGGATTGTCGAAACCTTCTGTGCGGTCTGGGTATGGATCGTGAAGCAGTTCTGCAAGTTCTGGAGATGGGTGTTTCAATGCTGAGCTTGATCGGATGGTTCGAGAAGCTTGCCGGCGAGCCGGGCGACGCCGCCAAGCCGGTCGAAGCGGCCGGCTTCTGCTGGCCCTGCGCCATCATGGGCGTCGTCACCTTCGCCGGATTGACGGTGCTCGTCTATTGGCTGCTGTCGCTCTTTCTCGTTTAGGAGCGCGGCGCGCAATTCCTTCAGCCGGAGACTGACCATGGCTCCCGTCACGCCCACGCTCGAATGCCGCCTCATCAACGCTTGCGTCGCGTCCTACGCCATCAAGGACGGAAAGCTCAGCCCCTCCGCGCCGGGCTATGCCCAGATCGGAATAAAACCCGGCACCGTGCCGACGGTCTTCACCGACGGAATCGAGCACATCAATGCGGGCTATGTCGCGCAAACCTATGATGATTGGGTGTTCCTGGTCTTCCGGGGCACGCTGCCGCCGTTCAAGGGCGATTTCTGGGCGTGGATCACGGACTGGCTGAACGATTTTCGCATCGGGCCGACAACGTGGACGGTCGGCGGCAAGCCGTTCGGCCAAGTGGAAACGGGCTTCGCCAGCGCTGTGCTCGATCTGTGGCCGATGGTGCTGGCCGCGCTCAAGCCGATCGACCTTCAGACCAAGAAAGGGATCATCGTCACGGGCCACAGCAAGGGCGCGGCGATGACGTTCCTCGCCTCCTCCCTGCTCAAGGGTCAGTACTACAAGAACCTGCTGATCGAGAATTGCTGTTATGCGGCGCCGCTCACTTGCGATACGACGTTCCGCAACAATTACAATGCGCTCGGCATTCGCCCCTTCACGGTGCGCTATCAGAACGAATACGACATTGTTCCGTTCCTACCCTATGTGCCCGCGCTCGACGCGTTGGCGACGGCCGAACGCCTGTCCCGGCCGGAGCACGCAAACCTCACGATCAACGACGCGATTCGCGCGCGGCAGCTAAAGAACGACTACGTGCCGGTCGGGATCGTTCGCTACATCACGACGGGTTGCGCCATCGAATATGGCGAACGGGCGGAAAAGGACGCGTGGGACGCGCTGCTCGACGCGCTCCTGCATTTCCGCTTCTCGGAGATCGTCGAAGCCCACGCGGCCGTCGGCCGCTACTCGACCTGCGTTTGCAAATAAGCCGCGACCGGCTACCGGCATGTTCGGCTGGCTTCCGATCGTCCGGAAGGTTGACGTCTTCCGTCGCCGCCTATTCGCTGAACGTCGCCACGCGCCCATGCAGCGGATTGGTCGGACGGTTGTTGGCATGCATGATCGCGGCGAAGTCGGCCAGGGCCGCCGCGCCGATTTCCACGGGCATCTTCATGACGATCCAGCGCACGCCTTCGCTGCAGGGCGGCGTCGTAAGCGAGCCGTCGAACGCATAGTACGCCGCGTCCTCGGGCAGCAGGGCGGCCGCGTTCATCGGTGCTGCGAGCGCCTGGGTCTCGCCGGCCAGGCGCGGCCGCGGCAAGGCATCGACGAACCCCTCGGCGCCTTCGCGGAACATGACTGCGACGACGGCCAGTTCGCCCGCCGCACTCTTGTGCACAAGGTGGGCGACCATTGGATAGTGCCTGCCGTCGAATGTGTTCTCGCTTGGCGTGTGAAAATGAAACTGTGCCAACGTATAAGTCTCGCCGTGGACGACGATGGCACCGCCGTCCTTCACGTCGACCTGGATCGTATGGCCGTTGTTGGTGACCGTCGCGACGCCGGGCCGATGGGCGAAGGAGACCGCCGAGGGCAGGGCCGGGATTTCGCCCGTGATGTCGATCGGCGATTGGCGCCGGCCGGAGGCGCACAGCCCAAACCCGGGATCGAGATCGGCCCAATGCGCCGGGCCGTTCTCGGGACCGTAACCCCAGTGGGAAATGTGGCCGCCCTCTTCCGCCCAGGCCGAGCACGACGCCAAAAGCAGCGCCAACAATATCAATCCGCTGGTGTATCCGGCCAAGATCGGGCGCGACGGGGGCATGGCGGGCTCTCGGATCTGTCGCGATGAGTTTGCGTGCCGACCCCGAGTAACGCAACTGCGTCCGTCTTGCCGCGGCAAAGACCGGCCTGCCGAGCCGGAGTTCGGGGCAACCGGCCCCTTCGCTGCGCCTCGCGCGCGAAGGCTGGTGGGCGGTACTGGGATCGAACCAGTGACCCCTACGATGTCAACGTAGTGCTCTCCCGCTGAGCTAACCGCCCACTTCCGCAAGGGGCGGCAGTTCTACCGCTCGCCGGAATGTTTTGACAAGTTTAGGGGGTAAGGGGCGGGACCGGCTCGCGCCCTCGGGCTGCACTCTCAGGCGGCGATCATGCGCTCCACCTCGGCCACGATGTCGCGCAGATGGAACGGCTTGGAGAGAACCTTGGCCTGCTTGGGCGCCTGCGACGCGGGGTGCAACGCGACCGCCGCAAAGCCCGTGATGAACATGATCTTGAGATCGGCGTCGAGATCGGCCGCGCGCTTGGCGAGCTCGATGCCGTCGAGGCCGGGCATCACGATATCGGTCAGCAGAAGATCGAAGCGGAAGCCCTGAAGGCAGTCGAAGGCCTCGGCGCCGTCGCCGAAGGACGTCACTTCGTGACCCGCGCGCTCCAGCGCCGCGCCCAGGAAGCGCCTCAGCGATTCGTCGTCTTCTGCTAGAAGGATCCGCGCCATCTGCCCGCTCTGCCGCCCCTGTAGTGCCCTTCTTATAATCGCCGAGGCGTTAACGCCAGTTAACGCGGCCGCGGAAAGCACGAGGACCTCGTCCTTGATCCCGGCTTTTGCCGGTGATCCACTGCGAGCGCCTTGGATGATTTCCGGGAAATCGATGGCCCCGCGCGTGATGGACTGCATTTGTGGACTGCATTTGATGGCCGGCAACTGATGGACCGCGTCGTCGCCTATCCGGAGGATGCCGCCCTGGCCGCGCTGGCGGCGGAACCTTTCGCGCTCCATCGGCCGGCCCGCCAGAGCGTGCCCTTCGTCTTCGCGTCGCCCCATAGCGGACGGCTCTATCCCACGAGCTTCCTCGCGGCGAGCCGGCTGGACGCGCTTTCCTTGCGCAAATCGGAAGACGCCTATGTCGATGAAATCTTCGCCGCGGCGACGCACTGCGGCGCTCCGCTGATCGCCGCGCGCTTTCCCCGCGCCTTCGTCGACGTGAACCGCGCGGCCTCCGAACTCGATCCCGCGATGTTCGACGGTCCGCTCGCGATGGGCGCCGTGCCGCGCACCGCGCGCGTCGCGGCGGGCCTGGGCGTCATCCCGCGCGTCGTCCGGGACGGCCTCGAAATCTATCATATGGCGCTCCCGCCCGAGGAAGCCTCGTTCCGCCTCACCGCGCTCTACCGGTCCTATCATGGGGCACTTGCGCGCCTGGTGGACGAGACGCATGCGCGCTTCGGCGTCTGTGTCGTCGTCGATTGCCATTCCATGCCCTCGGCCGCGCGCGCGGCCGACATTGTGATCGGCGACCGCCACGGCGAAGCCGCCGCGCAGGCGTTGATCGCGCATGCGCAAGCAGCACTTGCCGCCCAAGGCTTCTCGGTCAGCCGCAATACGCCCTATGCCGGGGGTCACACGACCGCGCTTTACGGGGTGCCGGCGCGCGGCCTGCATGCGCTGCAGATCGAGGTCGGCCGCGCGCTCTATCTCGACGAGGAGCGCATCGAGAAGCGCGCCGGCTTCACAGCGCTCGTTGCCCGGTTGACCGGCTTCGTCGAGGCGCTTGTCGATATCGATGCGAACCTGTTGGCCCGGCCATTCGCCGAGGTGCGCCCACGGACGGCCTGAGCGAGCGCGCTCTTCGGCCAACCGGCCGGCGAGCGCCCGCGCGATGGGTTGGCGGGCGGCATCGCGCCAAAAAAAGAAGGCCGCCCCGTCGCCGGAGCGGCCAAGTTCAGGGAGGAAACGCCCAGGAAGGGCGGCGGCTTCGCAGAGAGGATATCCGCGATACCGCACCGCAATAACTTGCCACTTCGCACTTGCGAGATCAAGTGGATTCCAGGCTGGAATAAGTTGAAATTTCGCTATATCTACATGATTTTTCGCGGAAAATTTAGGCTGATTGATTATTTCTCGATCAAACCAGTGCTTTTTGCAGCGCAAAATGCCGCAGGCCAATCCGCTTACCGAAGAATCACAAAACCGCCATCGGAGCGTCATGCGAGCAGGGCATCGCTAGTGTCCCGATTCTGACATTCGTTCCATTTCGATATCGGCACCGATACGAATGTCAGAATTGCAAGGACACTAGCAACCCATTGATTCTAGTGTCGTTTCGGTTTCGACGTTCGCTTGGGAAGCCGATATCGCCAATGAAGCGAACGTCAAAACCACGACACTAGAGGCGCGAAATTCACCGATTCGCGCGTGCGGCGTAAGTGAGCAGACCGGAACAGCGCAAGAGCGGAGAACGGGACGGTGCGGGGCGGACGGTCGCGCGGCGCGCTCCCATCCCCGGCACGGCGCAGGGATCGAACACCGCGCACCATGGGCTCGTTCCGACGCACCCGGGCCGCAATCGCCGGCACCGGACGCTGTTCATCTCCGACACGCATCTCGGCACGCGCGGCTGCAAGGCCGATCTGCTGGCCGATTTCCTGGCGCACAACGACTGCGAGACGCTCTATCTCGTCGGCGATATCGTCGACGGCTGGCGGCTCAAGCGCGCCTGGTTCTGGAACGAGGCGCATAGCCGCGTCATCCACGAAATCCTGGCCAAGGCGAAGCGCGGCGCGCGCGTCGTCTACGTGCCCGGCAACCATGACGAAGTGTTCCGGGACTATTGCGGTCACATGCTCGCGGGCATTGCGCTGCGGTTCGAGGCGATCCACGAAACCGCCGACGGGCGGAGGTTTCTCGTCATCCACGGCGATCATTTCGACGGCATCGTCACCTATGCCAAATGGCTGGCGCTGCTCGGAGACTGGGCTTACACGCTGGCACTCCAACTCAACGATCTCGTCAACGCCGCCCGCCGCGCGCTGGGCCAGCCCTATTGGTCGCTTTCGGCCTATCTCAAACACAGAGTGAAGAACGCGGTCGAATTCGTCTCCAATTACGAGCAGGCGATCGCGCGCGAGGCCCGCCGGCGCGGCCTCGACGGCGTGGTTTGCGGCCATATCCACCATGCCGAGATCAAGACCATCGGCGGCATCTGCTATTTGAACGACGGCGACTGGGTTGAAAGCTGTACGGCCCTTGCCGAAGATGCGTGCGGCCGCATGGAGATTCTCCGCTGGACGCGCTTGGCCGTGGACCACGAACGCAGCACGCCGGCATCAGTTCCGGCGCGAAGGCGCGCGCGCGCCGCCGCCTGATCCGGACGCGAGCGTGGGATCATGCCCGCTGAAGCGGCGATAGCCGAACCGGCCGCGAGCGGTCGCGCGCGGGCGCTCCAGCGTCCGCTCAAGGTGCACATCGTCACCGATGCCTGGACGCCGCAGGTCAACGGCGTGGTCCGTACGCTGGAGACACTGGGTCAGGAATTGACGGCGCTCGGCCATGCGGTGCGCTACATCACGCCGGAGGGCCGCTGGACGGTGCCGCTTCCCACCTATCCCGAAATCCGATTGGCCCTGTTCGCCAAGCGCACGCTCGCCCGCGAGATTTTGGAGTTTGGCGCCGACGCCGTTCATATCGCGACCGAGGGCCCGCTCGGATTTGCCGCCCGCGCGGTCTGCCGTGCGCATGCCATCCCCTTCACGACCTCGTTCCATACGCGGTTTCCCGATTACGTGCGCGCGCGCTTCCCCTTCGTGCCGGAAGGCCCGATCTATCGCGCGCTGCGCTGGTTCCATGGGCCGGCGACGGCGATGATGGTGGCGACCCATTCGCTCAAGGCCGAGCTCGAACGCCACGGCTTCGCCAATGCGCGGATATGGTCGCGCGGCGTCGACGTGGAGCGCTTCCGGCCCGGGCCGAGGGACACGCTCTTCGTTCCGCGCCCGGTGTTCCTCTATGTCGGGCGCATCGCGGTGGAGAAGAATCTCGAGACGTTCCTTGCGCTGGATCTTCCCGGTACGAAAGTCGTCGTCGGCGATGGACCGCAACGGGCCGACCTCGCGGCGCGTTTTCCCGAGACGCATTTCCTCGGGCCCAAGCTCGGCGAGGACCTCGTGCGCTGCTATCAGGGCAGCGACGTGTTCGTCTTCCCGAGCCGGACCGACACGTTCGGGCTAGTGCTGCTGGAAGCGCTCGCCTGCGGCGTTCCGGTGGCGGCCTATCCGGTGCAGGGTCCGAAGGACGTGGTGGCGGATTGCACGGCGGCTGTCCTCGACGAGAATTTGCGCGAGGCCTGTCTGACGGCGCTTGCGCTTTCGGGCGAGACCGCGCGGAGCTTCGCGTTGACACGGTCGTGGCCCGCCTGTACCGAGCAATTCCTCGCCAATCTCGCGCTCGAAGAATCCGGTGTCGCGCCGTGATCGCGGCCACGCGATTGCGGGGGTGGCGGCGGCGATCCGTTCGCGGCATCGTGAAACCCATGCCCGCGATCGGACCTGCAACGACGAGGACCCGGGTAGATGCCCTTTGTCAGGAACTTCAGGCTTGGCGTCGCGCTGAGTTGCGCGGATTGGCGCCTTCACCACGTCCAGGCGAATTTCAATTCCAGGCTGGCCGAGACCTTGGACGTCGAGGGCGTCAATACGACCGCGCTCCCGGGTCCAGACGGGTTGATCCTGCCGCACCGGGAAAATGAACTCGCCGTCGTCGCCGGCTGGATCAAGTTGCATATCAAGGTCCACGATCCGCGCGTGCTGGCGGTCGTCGCGCACCAGCGCTGCGCCGGCCATCCGGTGAGCGATTCCGAGCACGAGATCGACGCGGTCAGGACCGCCCGAGCGCTCAAGGAACGCACGGGTTTCGCCGGACCGATGATCGCCGTGCTCGCGGCCTATCGCCACGAGTTCCATTGGGATTTGAACGTTCTCGAACATATGTAGTTAAAGCCGGTCCCGCGGCCTATAGACGAGCGCCGTGCCGCCCGTCTATAAGCCGCGCGCCTTTCGAGCCTAGTGTGGTGGTTCGGAAGTTCGCGTCATTGTTTATATCGACCCCGGAGGCGAACTTCTGAACCGAACCCACACTAGAATCCTATAATTGCTAGTGTCCTTTCGATTCTGAAATTCGTCGCGAGGCCGATATCGAATGATGCGAATTTCAGAACCGGGACACTAGCCCCATGGACATCCGTAACATCGCGATCATCGCCCATGTCGACCATGGGAAGACGACGCTCGTCGACCAGCTCTTGAAGCAGTCCGGCGCCGTGCGGGAGAACCAGCAGGTTCAGGAGCGCGCGCTCGATTCCAACGTGCTCGAGCGCGAACGCGGCATCACCATTCTCGCCAAATGCACCTCCGTCGAATGGGAGGGCACGCGCATCAATATCGTGGATACGCCGGGCCATGCCGATTTCGGCGGCGAGGTGGAGCGCATCCTGTCCATGGTGGACGGCGTCGTGCTGCTGGTCGATGCCGCCGAGAGCGTCATGCCCCAGACCAAGTTCGTGCTTTCCAAGGCGTTGAAGCTGGGTCTCAAGCCCATCGTCGTCATCAACAAGATCGACCGTTCCGACGCGCAGCCCAAGGAGACGCTGGAGTCGATCTTCGATCTGTTCCTGGCGCTCGAAGCCAACGACGATCAGCTTGACTTCCATGTGCTCTACGCCGCCGGCCGCCAGGGCTGGGCGGTCGAGAACCTCGCGGACGAACGCAGGGACCTCTCAGCCCTCTTCGCGCGCATCGTGAAGGACGTGCCGAAACCGAAGCCGCTCGCCAAGGCGAGCGAGGAGTTCCCCTTCGCGATGCTGGTAACCACGCTCGAGGCCGATCCCTATCTCGGACGCGTGCTGACGGGCCGTATCGAGCAGGGCGTGATCACGATCAACGCCGTCATAAAATCGCTCGCGCGCGATGGCCGCGAAATCGAGCGCGCCCGCGTGAGCAAGCTGCTCGCCTTCCGCGGACTCGCCCGCGTGCCCGTGGCGCGCGCGGAAGCGGGCGACATCGTCGCCATCGCGGGCCTGCCCACGACCACCGTCGCCGATACGCTGTGCGATCTGCGCGTGAGCGCGCCCATCGCCGCCAATCCGATCGATCCGCCCACGCTCGCCATCACCATCTCGGTCAACGATTCGCCGCTCGCGGGCCGCGAGGGCGAGAGGGTGCAAAGCCGCGTCATCCGCGAACGGCTGTTGCGCGAGGCCGAAGGCAATGTCGCGATCAAGGTGAAGGAAACGAGCGACGCCAATTACGAGGTCTCGGGTCGCGGCGAATTGCAACTCGGCGTGCTGATCGAGACCATGCGCCGCGAGGGCTTCGAGCTTTCCATCAGCCGGCCGCGCGTGCTGTTCCGCCGCGACGAGACGACCGGCGAACGGCTCGAGCCTGTCGAGGAAGTCACCATCGACGTCGACGATCCCTATACGGGCATCGTCATCGAGAAGGTAAGTTCGCGCAAAGGCGAGCTCAAGGATATGCGCCCAACGGGCGCGGGCAAGACGCGGCTCGTCTTCCACGCGCCGTCGCGCGGGCTGATCGGCTATCACGGCGAGTTCCTCACCGACACGCGCGGCACCGGCGTGATCAACCGCATGTTCCACACCTATGCACCCTATCGGGGGGCGATCGAGGGCCGGCGCAACGGCGTGCTCATCTCGACGGGCGATGGCGAGGCGGTCGCCTATGCGCTGTGGTATCTCGAGGAGCGCGGAAAACTCTTCGTCGTGCCGGGCACCAAGCTCTATCGCGGCATGATCGTGGGCGAGCATACGCGCGGCAACGATCTCGACGTCAATCCGCTGAAGGCCAAGCAGCTCACCAATATCCGCACGCATGCCAAGGACGAAGCGATCCGCCTCACCACGGTCGCGCCGATGACGCTGGAGCAGGCCATCGCCTATATCGGAGACGACGAGCTGGTCGAGGTGACGCCCAAATCCATCCGGCTCAGGAAGCGCGAACTCGTTCCCCATCTGCGCAAGAAAGCCAAGGCCGAAGCGGAGTAGGCTTCGCCACATTCGAATCGATCGGCTTTCGCGATCCGGGCTATAGTGGGCACTCCACGTCTCGAGGGGATCAGCCCATGCGCATCGCAAAAATCGTCACTCTTGGAATACTGATGCAGCTTGCGCCGCTGCCGGCGCTGGCCGACGTTTGCACCTACGATTTCCGCATCGGGGGTCCCGACGCGCTGGTGAATTACAGCTACACCATCCGGCCGAAGGGCCCGCAGGAAGTGCGCTTCCAATATTTCGGCGCGATTACGGAAGTCCAGCTCTATCAGGGCGGCTTGCTCTACTATCGCGGCGCGCCCATCGACCGCTTCAACGCGCCGGGCGAATTCCGTCTTCTCGTGCTCAAGGGCAACCCCGGCGACGTCGTCAAGATCACGACCGATTGGCAGAATGCACCGAACGGCTGCACCTAAATTCGCGGCGCGGACGCCGCGTCAGCGCGTGAGGCCCAGCCGCGCGGCGATCATGCGGTCCACCACGCGCTTGGGAAGGACGTTGACGAGGACGTTCTGGAATCCGTCGGGGGTCACGGTGTAGCGCACCTTCGGCCGCGCTACGGTGAGCGCCTTCCAGATCGCACGACCCAGGATTTCGGGTTTCAATCCCTTGGGGCCGCGCGACAGCATGTAATCGCGCGCGCGCCCGAGCGCGCCGGCATAAGGCGTGTTGTCGTAGCGCGAATAATCGACCTCCGCCGCCTTGTCCCAGATCTTGGTCGCCACCGGCCCCGGCGCGACCACGATCACGTCGACGCCGAAGCTCATCAATTCGCGGCGCAGGCTTTCGGACAGGCCTTCGAGGGCGAATTTCGACGCGTTGTAGGGCGAGAGGAACGGCGTGGCGTTCCTGCCGCCGACCGAGCTGATATTGACGATGCGCCCCGGCGGGCCTTTCAAATCCTTGTCGACGCCAAGGAGTGGCGCGAAGGCCTGGGTCGCGATGATGACGCCGATGATGTTGACCTCGAATTGCCGGCGATATTCCTCGGGCGTCAGATAAAGCAGCGGCCCGGCGACCGAAATCCCCGCGTTGTTGACGAGACCCGCAAGCGTGTGGCCGTCAAGGGCATTGCGCACCTTCGCGGCGGCTGCGCGCACCGCGCCTTCATCGGTCACGTCGAAGACGAGCGGCACGAAATTCCCGCCGAACTCGGCCGTCAAGCGATCGGCGTCTTCGGACTTGCGCACGCTGCCGAAGACGCGAAAGCCTTTCCTGCTCAGGACTTTCGCGGCGCCCCAACCGATGCCGGTGGAAACCCCCGTGACGACGACGCTCTTCATCGAATGACCCATTTGCCCAATAGCCGTGCGGAGACTATAGGCAGGGATGCCGTCCCGCGATAGCGCCATGACAAGCGATCACCGAGAGCTCATTTCCTTTGCGCATGAACTCGCCGACGCGGCCGGTGAAGTGATCCTCCCCTATTTCCGCCGGAGGATCGACGTCATCGACAAGGGCGCCGCGAAAGGCCGCAGCTTCGATCCGGTGACGGAAGCCGACAGGCGCGCGGAAGAAACAATTCGCAAACTGATACGCGCGCGCTATCCGGGCGACGCCATAATCGGCGAGGAGCATGGTGACGAAGCGGGCACGAGCGGGCGCACCTGGATCATCGATCCGATAGACGGCACGCGCGCCTTCATCACCGGACAGCCGCTGTGGGGCACGCTGATCGCGCTTTACGAGGACGACACGCCCGTCATCGGCATGCTCGACCAGCCCTATATGCGCGAGCGCTTCGTGGGATTCCCGGGCGGAGCGCAGCTGATCGCGGGCGACCGGATGACGCCTTTGAAGACGCGCGCCTGCGCCACGCTGTCGGAAGCCGTCGTCTCGACCACGCATCCCTGGAGCTATTTCGACGCCGCCGAGCGCGCCAATTTCGAGCGCATGGCGCGGACCGCGCGCATGAGCCGCTTCGGCGGCGATTGCTACGGCTACGCGCTGATCGCCTGCGGATTTCTCGATGTGATCGCGGAAAGCCCGCTCGCGGTGTGGGACGTGGCCGCGCTCATTCCCATCGTCCAAGGTGCCGGCGGCGTCATCACGAATTGGGAGGGCGGCTCCGCGCGATTGGGCGGGCGCATCCTGGCCGCAGGCGACGCGCGCGTGCACGCGGAAGCGATGAGGATTCTGAACGCCTAGACGTACCGCCCGACGAAACCATCGAACGCCGTCCAGAAGCGGGCGCGGATGGAGTCGTTCTCCATCATGATCTCGTGCTCGGCGTCCTCGATCTCGATATAGCACCCATGCGGCAGGCGCTTGGCGAAATCGCGCACGGATTCGATGCGCACGATGCGGTCTTTTCCGGCGCCGAAGATTAGCGTGGGCGTCGCGATCGCCTCGGCGTAGCCCGCTCCCCGCATCGCATCCATCGAACGGTAGGCGGCCCGCGCCCAGCCGAAGGTGGGACCGGCCAATCTGATCTCCGGATGCTCGCGCAGCATCGTCTGCATGCGCGCGAACCGCGCGCGGTCCGAGGTCACGCGGTTCGCCTCGAAAGCCATCGCGAGCGGATCGCGCTCCGCGGCTCCCCAGACGAAGGTTTGCGACGGGCCCAAGAGATTGTACGCGCGCACGACCACGCGCGTGAGCCATGCGGGATAGTCGCCGTCATTGACCGCGATCATCGGCGCGGTGGCGACGGCGCAGGCGAAATCGCCGGCCCGATCGTGCAGGCGGCGCAGCAGAAGATGCCCGCCCATGGAATGGGCGAGCGCAATGCGCGGGCCCGGCGTCAGGTTCGCCACGATCTCCTTCAGGAAGGCATCCATATCCAAATCGAATTCGGTGAAATCGCCGACATGGGCTTTGCGCGTGTCGGCCACGCGGCGTTCGGACGCGCCTTGGCCCCGCCAATCGAAGGTCGCGCCCGCGAAGCCGCGCTGAGCCAGCTCGCCGACCACCTCGCCATATTTCTCGATGAATTCCGTATTGCCGTGAAAGAGCGCGACGACGCCCCTGCGCTCGCGGCCCGGCGCCTGCTCCCAGGTCGCCGCGCGCAGCCGCCGCCCGTCCGCGGCAGCGAAGGAACGAAGCGCAAGACCCGCGGCCAAATCGCGGGCCGGCATCCCTTGGTCGGAATTCAGGACGGCCGCGCCTTCTGCATGATGGGGCCGAGCTTCATGGCGAGGCCCATGTCGCCGGCGACTTTGAGTTTGCCCTGCATGAAGGCCCCGGTCGGGTCGAGCTCGCCGCGCGCCATTTTGAGGAAATCGTCGAGCGCGATGGAGATGGTGCAGTCCGCGGGGTCGTCCGCGGCGCGGACCGAATTGGGCGCGGATTTGCCGTCGATATAGATGCAGCCGTCGCCCCCGAAATCGAATTTGAGCGTGCCGCCCAGCCCCGAATTCTCGCCGATGGCCTGTCCCATCTGGGTGACGATCCCGCCGATCTGATCCGCGCTCATGCTTGATGGTCCTTCCACGTGTTACGGTCCGGCGATTTCAGCACAAGCCCCCGCTCGCCTACAATCCCATCCGCCCATGATCCCGCGCGCCACGAATCGAGGACCAATGCCATGAGCTGGGACAAGGAGCTCGAAGAACTCAAGCGCCGCGAGGCCTTCGCCGAAGGCATGGGCGGGGCCGAAAAGGTCGCTCGCCAAACCGAGCGGGGCAAGCTCACCGTCCGCGAGCGCGTTGCCCGGCTGCTCGATCCAGGCTCGTTCCACGAACTCGGCAAGATCGCGGGCAAGGCCCAGTATGACGACAAGGGCAATCTCGTTTCGCTGTCGCCGGCCAACACGGTGATGGGGCGCGGGCGCATCGCGGGTCGTCCCGTCGTGGTGCAGGGCGACGATTTCACCGTGCGCGGGGGCGCGGCGGACGCCGCCATCTGGCAGAAGCAGGTGATGGCCGAACAGATGGCGCGCGAACTGCACCTGCCGCTGATCCGCCTGGTCGACGGTACGGGCGGCGGCGGCTCGGTCAAATCGCTCGATGTCGACGGGCGCACCTATGTGCCGGCCAATCCGGGCTGGGATCAGGTGGTCGCCAATCTCGCCATCGTGCCCGTGGTGGCGCTGGGGCTCGGCCCCGTGGCGGGGCTGGGTGCCGCGCGCGTCGCCACCAGCCACTATGCGCTGATGGTCGAGGGGCTTTCCCAGATGTTCGTGGCGGGGCCCCCGGTGGTGCGCCGCCTGGGCGAGGACGTCGACAAGGAAACGCTCGGCGGCGCGATGATCCATGCCCGCAACGGCGCCATCGACGATCTGGCGGCCGACGAGGACGAGGCGTTCGCGCGGGCGCGCGCGTTCCTGTCCTATCTGCCTTCGTCCGTGTACGGATTGGCGGAGCGGCGCGCATCGGACGACGATCCGAACCGCCGCGAGGAGAGCCTGCTTTCGATCGTGCCGCACGACCGGCGCAAGGTCTACAAGATGCGTGCGATCCTCGATGCCACGCTCGACAAGGGTTCGTTCTTCGAGACGGGAAAACTATGGGGACGGAGCGCCATCACGGGGCTCGCGCGCCTCGACGGCTGGCCGGTCGCGGTGCTCGCCAACGATCCTTATCACTATGGCGGCGGCTGGACGGCGGATGCGAGCCGCAAGGCGGAACGGCTTTGCGACCTGGCCGAGACGTTCCATCTGCCGGTCGTCAATTTCGTCGACAATCCGGGCTTCGTCATCGGCACCGAGGCCGAAAAATCGGGCGTCATCCGCCATGGCTGCCGCGCGCTCGCCGCCGTCTATCAGGCGAGCGTACCGTGGTGCTCGGTGCTGGTGCGCAAATGCTTCGGCGTGGCGGGCGCGGCGCACACCAACGCTTCGCGCCTCAAATACCGCTTCGCCTGGCCGAGCGGGGATTGGGGTTCGCTTCCCATGGAAGGCGGCATCGAGGCGGCCTTCAAATCCGATCTCGAAAAATCGGACGATCCGGAAGCATTGCTCGGGGAAATAACCGAGCGCATGAACCGCGTGCGCTCGCCCTTCCGCACGGCGGAGGCTTTCCTGGTCGAGGAGATCGTCGATCCGCGCGATACGCGAAGGCTGCTCTGCGAATTCGCCAACCTCGCAGCACCCCTGCGTGAACCGGGCCCGCGCGCATGGGGATTCCGGCCGTAGCCCTCATTCCACTTCCCCACAAGAAGGAGGTCGAAATCATGCAGGCGTGCGCGCGCTTCCCATTTCGTGCATGCTGATTTCCGTGTTCCAGCTTTCGGGCGCCGCAATGCAAGATCGCGAGTATTTCGAGGACTACACGGAAGGCGAGGTGTTCGTCAGCCCCGCGCGCACGATCACCGAAGCCGACATCCATGCGTTTGCCGCGCTCACCGGCGACTGGCATCCGCTGCACACCGACGTGATCTACGCCGCCGCGACGCCCTTCAAGGAGCGCATCGCGCACGGCATGCTGGTGCTGGCCATCGGCTCGGCGCTGGGCTTCCGGCTGGGCCAGTTCCAGATCCTGCCCAAGAGCTTCATCGCCTTCTACGGCATGGAGGAGGTGCGCTTTACGGCGCCCACCAAGATCGCCGACACCATCCACGCCGAGGCCAAGATCGTTTTACTGGAGGCGAAGGATTCCAAGCGCGGCCTCATCACGGCGCACACCGAGATCGTGAACCAGAACGCCAAGCCCGTTTGCGTCTACACGACCAAGGTTCTGTGCGGACGGCGGCCGGTGTAGAGCCGATCCGGCGTCCGTCGCCCGTCGGCGCGCGGGAGTGGAGTAAGCCCATCAAACCTGCTTAAGTCCGCTCCATGACGGATTCCGCCGACGAGCTTCCTCCGCCCGATCTGGCCCAACCTGAAACGTCCATCAAACGCGACGCGCTGGGGCATTTCTGTTTCTGGCTGCATCTGGTGGTGATGGTCTACATCGTCGCGGGCTGGACGATTCCCGCCGACGGCGCGCTCGCCTTCTACATCGCCTTCATGCCCGTCGTGGTCGTGCAATGGGTGTTCAACAAGAACGCCTGCGTCATGAACAACGTCGAATCCTATCTGCGGACAGGATCATGGCGCGACGCGAACAATCGCGAGGAGGGCAATTGGCTGGGCACGCTGATCGAGGACGTGACCGGCCTGAGCTTCTCGCTGGGCCAGATGAACGTCTTCACCTATGGCGTGATGGGCCTGCTCTGGCTGCTGGGGATTTTACACTACGTGTACTGGTGAAAATAGCTGGGCTGCGGGCCCTTGAAGCCTCGATTTCGCGTTCCTACCTAAAAACCGTCCGGAAGGCCCTTGGGCTTCCGGCGCTTGAACCGGCCCGGCCCCAGCGGCGGGCTCAACGGCACATCGCTTCGCAAAGGAGGCTGTGAATCATGCGTACATTCGATCTCTCTCCCCTTTTCCGCTCCACCATCGGCTTCGACCGCCTGGCCGACATGCTCGATTCGGTGGCGCAATTCGACACGAGCGCGCAGGGCTATCCGCCCTACAACATCGCGCGCACCGACGAGAACCACTACCGGATTTCGGTGGCGGTCGCGGGCTTCGCCGAGAAGGACCTGAACGTCGAGGTGCGCGAAGGCGTCCTCACCGTCCAGGCCAAGCGCACGGACGAGACCGAGGAGAAGACCGCCAACTATCTCTATCAGGGCATCGCGGGGCGCTCCTTCGAGCGGCGCTTCCAGCTGGCCGAGAACGTCGAGGTGAGCAGCGCGAAGCTCGAGAACGGGCTCCTGCATGTCGACCTCGAGCGCCACGTGCCCGAAGAGCAGAAGCCGCGCAAGATCGCGATCAACGGCTCCAATGGCCGGCTGATCGACGGCAAATCCAAGGCGGCATAACTCCGCGCTTCCCCCCGAACGCGGACAAGAGAGGGCGCGAGGCTTTCCCCCCGTCTCGCGCCCTCGCCGCGCTTCAGAGCGTCAGCACCGCCTCGACGGTGCCGGGTTCCTCCGAGAGCGGGCGTTCGACGAAGCCCAATTCCTTCGCCATCGCGCGCATGCGGGCGTTCTCGGCCAGGATATCGCCGAAGATTTCCTTGAGACCGCGCGCGCGCGCGAAGGCCACGATCTCCTGCATCATCCGATAGCCGAGTCCGGTCCCCTTGAGATCGCTGCGCACGATCACGGCATATTCGCCGCGCGCGAAATCGGGATCGCAAGCAAGGCGCACGATTCCGGCGAACGGGCCACGCGCGCCTTCCTCGACCACGAACGCCATCTCGCGGTCGTAGTCGATTTGGGTGAGGCGGAGCGCGAGCTTTTCGGGCAGCCGCGTCAACGCCGTGAAAAAGCGCATGCGGATGTCCTCCGGCGCGCAAGCCGCCACCATCGCCTGCACGCGTTCGGCGTCTTCGGGCCTGATCGGGCGCATCTTATAAGCGCGCCCCGCGCGATCGACGATTTCGCGCATGAGTTCCTTCGGATAGGGCCGGATCGCGAAACGGTCCGCGCGGCCCTCGCCCAGCCGCATGCGCGCGTCGAGCGCGAGCACGCCAGCCCGGTCGGCCCATAGCGGATTGATGTCGAGCTCGGCGATTTCGGGAATATCGGCGGCGAGCTCGGCGATGGCGAGGATGGTGCGCACGATCGCGTCCATGTCGGCCGCCGGCCGGTCGCGATAACCCATGAGAAGGCGTGCAATGCGCGTGCGCTCCACCATCTCGCGCGCAAGCACCGAATTGAGCGGCGGCAACGCCATCGCCTTGTCGCGCACCACTTCCACAGCCGTGCCGCCATGGCCGAATAGAACCACGGGTCCGAACACGCGATCCTCGCTCAAGCCCACGATCAGCTCATGCGCGCCGGGGCGCGAGGCCATGGGTTGCACCGCGAAACCTTCGAGTTTCGCCTGCGGCGCGCGTTTTGCGACACGCGCGAGCATGGCATCGGCTTCCGCAAGGACCGCAGCGGCGTCCGCGAGACCGAGCGCGACGCCGCCCACATCGGTCTTGTGGCTGATATCGGGCGACAGGATCTTCAACGCCGCAGGGAAGCCCAATCGCGCGGCCGCCTTCGCCGCCTCGTCGGGTGTTTTCGCCGTCACGGTTTCGACGACGGGAATGCCATAGGCTTTCAGGATCGCCTTGGCCTCGGGCTCGCTCAGCATCGCGCGCGACTGGGAATTCGCGCGCGCGACGATCGCTTGCGCCTTCGCGCGCGCCGCGCCGGGAACGATGGGATCGCCGGACGGCGCTTCGACCAGCATGTCCTGATTGCGCTTGTGCCGGGCGAGATGGCCGAACGCGCGCACCGCCTCGTCGGGCGTCGCAAAAACGGGAACGCGCGCGTTCTCGAACACATTGCGCGCATCGCGGCCGCGCGCTTCGCCGAGCCAAGCCGCCAGCAGCGGCGGTTTGGGCGGGCCATGGGCGGCATAGGCCGCGACTACCGCGCGCGCGGCATCGGCCGAATCGGCGATCGCGGTCGGGCAGTTCATCGCGAGCACGGCATCGATTCCGCGATCGCCCAGCAAGGCGCCGAGGGCGGCGGCATAGCGCGCGCCGTCGGCATCCCCGATGATATCGACGGGATTGGCGCGCGACCATGTGCGCGGCAGAACCTTGTCGAGTGCTGCGATGGTGTCCCCGCCGAGCCGTGCCAGAACGCCGCCTTCCTCTATCAGCGTGTCGGTCGCAAGCACGCCAATGCCCCCGCCATTGCTGAGGATCGCCAGCCGCGGGCCGTCGACCGCGAGCCCGCGCGCGAGCGTTTCCACCGCTTCGAACAATTCGCCGAGGCCGTTGACGCGCAGCATGCCCGCGCGGCGGAAGGCCGCGTCATAGACCTCGTCGGAACCGGCCAGCGCACCGGTATGCGAGGCGGCCGCGCGCGCGCCTTCCTCGAAACGCCCCGCCTTGACCGCAACGACCGGCTTCAACCTGGCCACACGGCGCGCCGCGGACATGAATTTCCGCGCGGCCGTGATCTCTTCCACGTAGAGCAGGACGCCGCGCACCTGCGTATTGCCGGCGAAAAAATCGAGCAGGTCGCCGAAATCGACGTCCGCCATGCCGCCGATCGACACGACGTGGGAGAAGCCGATGCCGCGCGCGACCGCCCAATCGATCACCGACGTGATGACCGCGCCCGATTGCGCCACGAAGGCGAGATCGCCCTTGAGCGGCGCTATGTGGGCGAAGGAGGCGTCGAGCCCCGCGCCGGGCGCCATCACGCCCAGGCAATTGGGCCCGACGATGCGCAAGCCCGAAGATCGCGTGGCTGCGAGCATTTTGGCCTGCAACGTTGCGCCCGCTTCGCCCAACTCCGCGAAACCCGCCGTGATGACGACAGCGGCGCGGCTGCCGCGCGCGGCGAGCTCGGCGATCGCCCCGGGCACGGCGGCGGGCGGAACGGCGACGACGCCGAGATCGGGCGTTTCCGGCAAGGCCGCGATCGCGGGATGGACGGCGCGACCTTCGATGCTCCCGCCCTTCGGATTGACGAAAAAGAGGGGTCCCACGAAGCCGGCGGCGAGAAGATTGCGCGCCACGACATGGCCGACCGATCCCGGCTTTTCGCTCGCGCCCAGCAGCGCCACGGAGCGGGGCGCGAAGAAGGCGTCGAGATTGCGCACGGTCATGGCCGCCTACTCGTCGTGAGCCCGGTGTTGCCCCTGCGCAGAGTGCAGCGTGTGGCGAATTCCGCAAGTTGCCGGCCGCGAAGGCCGGCGGGCCACTTGCGAGGACGGAGCGCATGGTTACAGTCTGCCCGCCATCGCGCTGCGGCGGATTCCCCTTGCCGCGCGGACCTATGCGGATCCGGAATGCCAAGCTGGCAAAGCGCCTTCTTCGCGCAGCTCTCGCGCATCGTGAAGCCCCGCGGCCCGATCGGAACGCCCGGCGGCATCGTCGAACTGCGCCGCCAATACACCTATATGAGCGAGCGCTACGGCGCGATCTCGCGCGACACCATCGTCGAAGCCGCCCATCTGGGCACGGTCAAGGGCGAATGGGTCCGCGTCGAGGAAACCGCACCCCAACGGCTGATCGTCTATCTCCATGGCGGCGGGTACGTTTCGGGCTCGCCGGAGACGCACCGCCCGCTCGTGGCGCGGCTGTGCAAGGCCGCCGAGGCGGCCGCCATCTCGGTGGCCTACCGGCTCGCGCCCGAATTTCCCTTCCCCGCGGGCCTGCGCGACTCGCTCGACGCCTACCGACATCTCATCACCAAGGGGCTTCCTCCGCGCTCGATCGTGCTGGCCGGCGACGGCGCCGGCGGCGGGCTGGCCTTCGCCACGCTTCTCGCCATCCGCAATGCCGGCCTTCCGATGCCCGCCGCCTGCGTCGCGATGTCGCCCTGGGCCGATCTCTCGCTGTCGGGCTGGTCGGTGCTTCAGAACCGCCGCAACGACGCCGTGTTTTCCTGGGAGATGCTGTTCGCGAGCGCACGCCACTATCTCAAGGGCGGCAGCCCGGCCGATCCTTATGTCTCACCCGTGTTCGGCAATTTTCACGACTTCCCGCCGATCATGGTGCATGCGGGCAGCCTCGAATTGCTGCGCGACGACGCGAGCCGGTTGGGCGAACGCGCGGCCGAAGCCGGCGTGCCCGTCTCGGTGGAGATCTACGACGCCATGCAGCACGTCTTTCAGGCCTATCCCTTCGCGCCCGAAGCGAAGGTGTCGCTGAACCGGATCGGCCATTTCATCAAGTCGCGGACGAGCGACAAGCCGGCCCAGACCGAGCGCGCCAACGCGAAGAAGGCCGATGCCGGAGCCGGCCGGGCCTGATCGGAAAGCTCCGCCGGCATCGCCTTGACGCCTTGGCGAAGGCGCCCCGCGCGGCTAGGTTCGCGTCCTGGCATCCGTTATGGTCGCCGACCCCAAGGGGTCCGGTCGGGGCGGGCGTCTTGTGGATCGGCCCAGCAATCGAATAGTCCAGCAATCGAACAGTTACGAGGCCCCTTTGCTTAAACGACGCTTGCTCCTGACTGCGGCCGGCGCCGCCCTGCTTGCCGGGTCGGTTTCCGCCGAGGCCGTCGAGATCGCCACTTCGACGAAGACGCCGGTCAAGACCTCGACCGATGGTGACATCGACATCACGTCGGCCGGACAGGTCAGCATCGACCTGGACAACACCGCAGCCGTAACGATCGATTCCGACAATTCCGTCACGAATGCCGGTGTCATTTCCAACGACGCGAAAACGGGCGGCATCGGCGTGCTGATCGAGGGCGGCCATACCGGATCGTTCGTGAACAATGGCATCGTCAGGACCTTCGGAGAGAACGGCACGGACCGCGCCGCGATCCGTGTCCGCGGCCCCGGGACATTCACTGGCACGATCGCGACCGCGTCGAGCAGCACCCTTCTCGCCGAAGGCGACAACGCGATCGGCATCGATATCGCGACGAATTTCACCGGCAACCTCGATCACGCGGGAGGCATCATCGCCAGCGGTCCCGGCGCGCGTGGCATCGACATCGCCGCGCAGATGATCGGAAATCTCGCGATCGACGGAGGCGTCGCCGTTTTCGACGAGGACGCCATCGGCATCCTGATCCGGGCCCCGCTTGTCGGGGCCTTCAGCATCGGTGGCGCCATTTCGGCCCAGGGCACGCAGGCCACGCCCGCTCCCAAGGGAAGCCCGCAGCCGGGGTCGGCCATCGCTCTAGGTGCCAGCGTCACCGGCGGTCTTTCGATCAAAGGACCGACGGCGGACGACGACACGACGGCGCAGGCTTCGATCCAGACCGTCGGCTCGGCCCCCGCCCTGCATATTTCACCCCAGTTCGCGCTCGCGGCGGCCAATATCGTGATCGGCGACGTCGCGGACCCCATCGCGCCGGGCTTCGGCATCCTGAACCGAGGCACGATCTCCGGGTTCGGCAGCGAGGCCGGTGTCAGCGCGAACGCGGTCCTGATCGAAGGCGAAGGAGGCTTCAGTTCCTTCATCGCCGGCGGCATCTACAACAGGGGCGGCATCGCGGGCGCGGCGGGGAGCGACATCACGTCGGGACCGGCGGACGCGACGGCGATCCGGATTGGAAGCGGCGGCGTCGTGCCCTCGATCGTCAACGCGATATCCACGAGCGTGATCAACGCGACCACGTCGGGCTCGGAGGGCGGGATCGCGACCGCCATCCGGGTCGACTTCGGAGGTTCGCTCTCGACGATCTCGAACGCGGGCGAGATCTTGGCGAGCGCCGCGACGACCAACACCACGATCGGCACGCTCAACGCCTATGCGATCCACGATCTCGCGGGAACGATCACCTCCGTCACCAATACGGGCACGTTGAGCGCGACCGCGACAACTTTGAAGGGCGGCACCCAGATGGCCGTCGCGGCCGATCTTTCCGTGTCGACGTCGAACATCACGTTTGCCAATTCCGGCACGCTCGTGGGCGACGTGCTGTTCGGCGGCGGAAACGATTTCCTGAGCGTCACGGGCAGCGGCACGCTGACGGGCGATGTGACCTTCGGCGCCGGCGCCAACCAATTCGTCGTAAACGGGGCGGGCGCGTCGGCCAGCGGGCTCTTCACCACCACCACCGGAGCGCTCGACGTGGACCTACTGGCGGGCGCGATGACCGTGACCGGTCCCGGCGGATTGATCGGCACGAGCTTCGATGCCGGCGCGAACACGCTTCTGACGCTCGGTCTCACCGGCGACCTCACCGGCGACGCCGCGACGCTTCCCATGCTGGGCGTGACGGGCAACGCGAGCTTCGATGCCAATTCGCGTCTCGCGATCTCCTTCGTCAATTTTCCGGACGCCAGCAATGTGGTCCTGATACGAGCCGGGACGCTGACGCTCCCGCCGGCGATCACCGCGGCGACACTGGCGGCCGGGCTGCCGCTCCTCTATGCGGATTCGCAGTTCGACACATCGGTCGCCAACGAGCTCCGCATCGATTTGAGGCGCAAGACGTCGGGGGACCTTGGTCTGAGCGCCGTCGAAACGCTCATCTACGAGCCCGCCATCGAGGCAGCGCGCATGGACGACGCATTCGCCACCGCGCTGCTCGGCCTGACGAGCGACGTGGCCGTGCAAGGCGCCTTGAGCGCGCTGGCTCCCAACGTCAGTGACGCGACGCGCAAATTCGCCGTGGCGGTGACCGATCAGGCGCGAGGCGCCATCGGCGCCCGCCAGCGCACCTTGCGCTCCTATGCGCGCCAGGGCGACGACATCGCGCTGTGGGCGCAGGAGTTCGTCCAGACGCTCAATGTCGATCCGAACGCGCCGGACGCGGGCTACACCGGCAGCGGCTTCGGCTTCGCGGTCGGCGCCGATGGCGGCGCGCCGTCGAGCGGTCGCTATGGCTTCGGCGTCACCTATTTCACGGGCGATGCGTCGGCCAAGGCGCCGCGCAACGACGAGACGCTGATCGAGTGGTACATGCTGTCGGCCTACACCAACTGGCTGGGCCGTGGGCTCTTCTTCGACACGCAGCTGACTGCCGGCTATGGCGATTTCAACGCGTCGCGCGACGTGAGCGTGGGAACCGCGCTCACCCGCACCGCCGCGGCGGACTGGTCGGGCTATCTCGCGGCCGGCGGGTTCTCGACCGGCTTCATGCTGACCTACAATTCGGTCGTCTTCATGCCCCAGTTCAGCATAGACGGGCTCTATGTGCACGAGGACGCCTATGACGAGAGCGGAGGCGGCGACGGCGTCAATCTGCACGTCGAGGCCCGCGAACAGAACTCGGTGCGCGCCTATCTCGGTTTCACGCTGCGCAACGACATCGCGTTCGAGAATGGGTTCATCCAGTCCGCGCTTCGCGGCGGCTGGAGTCAGGAGTTGCTCGACGATCCATTGGTGCTGGACGCCTCCTTCGTGAGCACGACCGGAACCGGCACGCCGTTCTCGATCGACGGAGCCGATCCTCAGCAGGGCGAACTTATCGGCGGCGCGAGCCTGGCCTTCGCCGCCCAGAGTTGGTCGCTCGGCCTCAACTACGACGTGACCGCGAGCGACGGCCTCCTCGGCCATGCCGGCGTGCTTACGCTGACGGGACGGTTCTAGGGCGATTTTGGTTTCGCATGAATCGGGCGCGCGCCCTTCGAGGGGCCGCGCGTCATGCTGAGGTGCCCGCCGAAGGCGGGCCTCGAAGCACGCGCGGCCCACCTCAGGGTGACGCGCGTGAATATCTCCTTGCCAAAACCGCCCTAGGACGCGGACGCGCAGGAGAGCAGCCTCTCCACATCGGCCTCCGGCGTGGCAAACGACGTCACGAGACGAATGAGGACGTGCCCCTCGCGCGCGGGTTCCCATTCATGGAACCGTACGCCGTCCGCGCGCAGCTTTTCCGCCAGGCGCACGGGCAAGCGAACAAACACCTCGTTCGCCTCGACGGGATGTTCGAGCGAGACGCCGGGCAGGCGCGCGAGTCCTTCGGCGATGCGTGAGGCCAGCGCGTTGGCGCGGCCTGCGAGCGCAAGCCACGTGCCGTCGCGCAGATAGGCGTCGAGCTGCGCGGCGACGAAGCGCATCTTGGACAGGAGATGGCCCGCCTTCTTGCGGCGATAGACGAAATCGCCGGCCATGGCGGGATCGAAGAAGACGACCGCTTCCGCGCCAAGCGCGCCGCCCTTCGTCGCTCCGAACGACATCACGTCGACGCCGGCGCGCCAGGTCGCATCGGCCGGCGCGCAGCCAAGGCGCGCCATCGCATTGGCGATCCGCGCGCCATCCAGATGCAACGTCATGCCGCGCGCATGGGCGATCGCGGCGATCGCCGCGATCTCGTCGGGCGTGTAGACGGTGCCGGACTCGGTCGCTTGCGTGATGCTGATGGCGAAGGGCTGCGGGTGATGCACGAAGCCCGGTCTGAAGCGGGCGAGCGCCGCTTCGATCTCGTTCGGCGCGAGCTTGCCGTGCGCGCCGCCCACCCTGACGAGCTTCGCGCCATGGGTGAAGAATTCCGCGGCACCGCACTCGTCCTCTTCCACATGAGCGGATTCGTGACAGAAGATCGCGCCATGAGCGGGCGTCACGGTCGCCAGTGCCAAGCAGTTCGCCGCCGTGCCCGTGGCCACGGGAAACACCGCGACGTCCTTTTCGAAAACGTCGCAAAAGCGCCGCCGCATGCGCTCGGTGAGCGCATCCTCGCCATAGGACGGGCTCGAGCCCGCGGCAGCAGCCACAAGCGCGTCCAGAATCGGCGCCGCGGCGCCGAAGGCATTGTCGCTGGTGAAATCCATCCTTGGCCCCGGATGTGACGCCTCTTTATCGTCACATTTGGAATGTGTTAATGATAGTCAGAGGGGTGTGCCGCGATCGCGCGAGCCGCAAGGCGCACGCGAGAGGCGGGTATCGCACGAGGACCGGCATGACGCGTCTTCTGGGACCCCGAACAGGGGCTGCCCCTCTTTCCCGTTGTGTCCACACGATATGGGTGTTGGCCATCGCCGCACTGGCCATGGGCGCAAGTCCAGCCACGTCGCCTGCCCAAGCGCAATCCTACGAAACCCAGGTCAGTCTCGACTATTTCCGCCAGAGTCTGGCTCCGTTCGGCCGCTGGCGCGATCATCCGCGCTGGGGCACGGTCTGGCAGCCCACGCGCGCGGGCAAGGATTTCAGGCCCTATCACAACGGCCACTGGGAGCGCTCGGCCGAGTACGGTCAGATCTGGATCAGCGACGAGGAATGGGGCGACATCGTCTTTCACTATGGCCGCTGGGGCTACGATCCCGCCCTTGGATGGCTGTGGGTTCCAGGCTTCGAATGGGGGCCGGCCTGGGTCATCTGGCGAGAGGGCGACGGTGTAAGCGGCTGGATTCCCATGCCGCCGGATTATGCCGAAGAGGCTTATGACGACGGCTCGTACGACGACGGTTCCTACGGCGACTATTACGGGGACGGCTATTATGGCGACGGCGGCTATGCCGGCGGCTATTACGATCCCTATGCGTGGAACGATTGGTACGGCTATCGCGGCTGGTATGGCGACCGCTTCGGATTAGATTCGTTCCTTTCGCTCTGGATCTACGTGCCGACCGTCTATGTCTATCATACGCATTACCGGCGCTGGATCGTCGATCGGCATCGGGTGAAATCCCATTGGGCACGCGCGCGCAACCTGACGCACGCGCGGTTCCGGCAAGCGCATACGCACGACGGGCGCGGCCGCGGCGACCGCGCGAGCCAACGCAATCGCAGTTGGCGCGATGCGAATGACGGCCGCCAACGCACGCGGCGCGGGGATGCCGACCGCGACGGGCGCTTTTCCAATCGAGACCAGTACAATCGAGGCCAGTCCAATCGAGGCCAGAATTGGCGCGACGATGGGAGCCGGCGCGGAAACGCCGCGGCGGTGCGCGGCGCGCGCCAGGACAATCGAACCGCGCGCGACCGACGTCCTGACAGGCGCGTCAACGCCGTGGACCGCGGCACATGGCGCAATTCCGCCAATCGCGACGCAACCGCATGGCAGGGCCGCGGAGAAGACCGTCGGACCAGAAGCAGCAACGCGCCCAGCCGGCGTGACGGCATGAATGCGGGGCGAACGGCCTCTCGCGGATCGAACGCCGCCAACGCGCCGCAACGCGCCATCCGGCAAGGCCGGGATTTCGCGCCGCGCAACAACCGCAGCGACCGGACCTTGGGGCAGGCGCCCGCGCGGCGCGACCTGGGATCGCGGAACGACCGCGCAAACCAGGCGGCTTGGCAGGGACGCGCGCGCAACGCGACCCCGCAAGTCCAGCAGCAGCGCCGGCAACAGCAGCAAGTCCAAAACGTGGCGCCGCAGCACCATCAAAGCGCCGAGCCGCAACAATCGCGCGACGGCGAAAGATCGTCGCGCCATGTTCGCGGGAGCCGGCAATAGCCCCTTACCAAGTTCCCGTATTCGGCATCGAGGTCCAGGGTTCTTGAGGGGCAAGCGCCGCGCCGTCCTGCAGGAGTTCGACGGAAATGCCGTCCGGCGAACGCACGAACGCCATGCGGCCGTCGCGCGGCGGCCGGTTGATGACAATGCCGCCTTCCATCAGCCGGCGGCAGATCGCGTAGATGTCCTTCACGCTATAGGCGAGGTGGCCGAAATTGCGGCCGCCGCTATAGGCCTCGGCGTCCCAGTTGTACGTCAGCTCCACGAGAGGCGCCGCCGCCGCCTTCGCGGATTCGACGTCGCCGGGCGCGGCAAGAAACACCAGCGTGAACCGGCCTTGCTCGTTGTCGATCCGGCGCACTTCCTCGAGACCGAGCTTGCCGCAGTAAAAATCGAGCGCGCGATTCAGATCCGCGACGCGGACCATGGTGTGGAGATAGCGCATGGCGAATCCTCGTCGGCTTTCGTTCGTGCAGATAACGCGGCAGCCGCCGCACCTGCAACAACACGGGCTCGTGATCGGGCCTCCGATCGGACCTCTGATCGGGCTTCGCTTCCCGCGCCGGTGAACGCTTCGGGTTATCCACAGCCGAGCGTTGGTCAGGCGTCTATGGGGCGCCAAGCTCTGTTGCAGTTCTGCCATAATCGGGCCATCCGACTGCGACACCATGGCGCTGTCACACGGGTTCGATCCGGCTGCGAGGCGTAAGCAAATGGAACGATTGTCCGCCGCCAGCATCGTACCGATCGTCGTCAAATTGGCCGTTATTTCCTTTGCCGTCGGCATCGTGTTCGCGGTTCTCGGCATCGATCCGGTCGAGCTGTGGCGCGACCTCGGTGGGACGGTGCGCCGGATCTGGGAAATTACGCTCGACGTGCTGGAATGGTGCGCGCAATATGCGCTCCTGGGAGCCGTGGTTGTGGTGCCGATCTGGGCGATCTATCGGGGAGCCAAGCTGATCGGCGCGCCGCGCAACCCAAGGGTTTGAAACTTATGCGCGATCTACTGGGGTATCACGATATTGCGTTTACCATGCGGCCTCCGGGTACTGGACCGAGGCGTCGAGGGTGCTACAATGATCGTCAGGGTGAGCATAAGACGCAGCGTCCGGTCACGGCGGGGCGCGGGGGAAAAGGCGCTGAACCAAATCCGGTCATCGACGCCCGGTGCCTTTAGCGCCGGGTTTTGTTTTGTCCGGCAGGTCTGAGGACGATGGAACAACCGACATTCGATCTTAGGCCGCTTCGGCCGGCCCAAACCGCGCAAAGCAAATTGATCAGCCTCGGTCTGGTGGGCTTGCTTCATGTCGCGATCGTGTATGCCTTGATCGCGGGGTTGAGCCGATCGGTGATCGAAGTTCTCAAGGGCCCGATCGAAACCAAGATCATCGAGGAAATTCCGGAGACGGACGAACCGCCGCCGCCGCCACCGCCCGAACTCGATCAACCGCCGCCGCCTTTCGTGCCGCCGCCGGAAATCTCGATCGATCTCCCGTCCACGCCGGCGCCTACGGCCATCAGGTCCGTGCAGGACCGGCAGGCCGTGCCGGACACGGTCGCGCGCGGACGCAGGCTCAGCAAGCCGCCCTATCCGCAGATCTCGATACGGCTGAGCGAAGAAGGCACGGTGCGGCTTCGGCTCTTCATCGACGCTGAAGGCCGCGTCGAAAAAGCGGAGGTCGAAAAAACGAGCGGCTATCCGCGCCTGGACGAAGCGGCCATGAACCACGCGCTGCGCAGTTGGCGCTTCAATCCCGCGGTAAAAGCCGGGCAACCGGTGGCGTCTTGGGTCACGATCAATTTCGTTTGGCAACTGAAGGATGCACGTTAAGGGCGACGTCCGGCGCTTTGCCGGGCCGGAACATTCGGACACGGAGTGAGGGACAATGATTTCGAAGAACCTGACGATCGCAGCGGCCATCGTCATCCTGTCGGCGGCGGGCCTTGTGCCGGCCGGCGCACAGACCACCGACCAGCCGGCTGCCACGGTCGCTCCGGCGACTGATACGGCAACCGATACGACTCTCGCGCAGACCGATCCTGCGGTGGACACCACGGGCGAGGGCGCCGCGACCACGCCGGGCATGGAGGCTGCTCCCGGGGCCGAGGGAACCGTGGGCGAAACCGCCCCCGACGCAGGCATCGATCCTCTGACGGGCCTACCCGTCGCTCCGGTGGATGAAAGCGCCGACATCGAAGCCGAGACGGCGACGGTCGAGAATCCCTATGGCCTTGCTGCGCTCTGGGAACAGGGCGATTTCGTCATCAAGGGCCTACTGATCCTGCTCGTTATCATGTCGGCCGGGTCTTGGTACATCTTCTTCATGAAGTACTGGGAACAGTCCCGCATGCTGGGTCAGGCGCGCCAGGTGGAAAAGCGCTTCTGGAGCTCGTCCAATCTCGACGAGGGCATCAATCGGCTCGGCAAGAGCGGACCCTTCCGCGTGCTCGCCGAACGCGGCGTGCAGGCCGCCTCCCGCCGCGATGGCATGGCCGGCGGACTGTCGCAGAGCGAGTGGCTGACCATGGCGTTCAGCCGCACCATCGAGGAGGAAAACTCCCGCATGCAGGGCGGCATCTCGTTCCTTGCTTCGGTTGGTTCGACGGCGCCGTTCGTCGGACTGCTCGGCACGGTGTGGGGCATCTACGGCGCGCTGATCGCGATCGGCATCGCCGGCCAAGCCAGCATCGACAAGGTCGCTGGTCCGGTCGGTGAAGCGCTGATCATGACGGCCATCGGTCTGGGCGTCGCCATCCCGGCGGTGCTGACCTACAACTTCCTGGTTCGCCGCAACAAGGTGCTGCTGGAGAAGATGCGTTCGTTCGCGAACGATTTGCACGCCTATATCCTGACTACGGCGAAGGGCAAGTAGGGTGCGAAGCTCCGGCCGCAAGGCCGGAGCCGCCGCCCGATCCGCGCGGAGGACGAAACCATGGCGATGAATGTCGGTTCCGGCGATGATGACGACGCCGACGTCAATTCGACCATCAACACGACGCCGCTGGTCGACGTCATGCTGGTGCTGCTGATCATCTTCCTGATCACGGTTCCCGTTGTGGTGACGTCGGTTCCGGTCGATCTGCCGACTGCGACGAACATCGCCACGCAGACGAAGCCCGAGAACGTCGTGATCGCCGTCGCGGCGAACGGCAACGTTTATTGGAACGACGTCCTGGTCCCGGATAGCCGCGCGCTTCTGGAATATCTGAAGCGGGCCGCGGTGATCGTGCCGCAGCCGGAAGTTCATATCCGGGCCGACAGGGATGCCCGCTTCGAGTTCGTCGGCCGGGTCATCGTGAGTTGTCAGCGCGCGAGCATTCTCAAGGTCGGCTTCATCACGGAACCGGAAATGATCGGCGCGCGCTGAGCCGCGCCCCTAAAGTCGAAGAGGTATCGCATCATGGCGATGAATTTAGGCTCCGGCGGCGAGCAAGAGGTGATGGTGGAGATGAACACCACGCCGTTGATCGACGTGATGCTCGTCCTTCTGATCATGTTGATCATCACCATTCCGATCCAGACCCACGCCGTGAAGCTCGACATGCCGCGGCCCAACGAGAATCCGATCGACGAAGTGGACCCCGAAATCGTTCTTCTCGAAATCGATTTCGACGGCACGCCGCTGTGGAACGGCACGGCCATCCGCGACCGCGGCACTTTGAACGGCTATTTTCGGCGCGCCGCCGAGGCGAACCCGCAGCCGGAAATCCACATGCGTCCCAACCGCCTCGCCAAATACGGCGCCGTGGCGCGCGTGCTCGCCGATGCGCAACGAATCGGCGTGACCCGGATCGGCTTCATCGGCAACGAACAGTATATGGAATGAGGGCCCGGGGTGGCCGCCGCGTGATCGGGTCCTTGTTCGGCCCCGACGCGCGCACGATTGAAAGAGGAGCCTCATGACCACGAAGAAGACCCTTCGCGCGATCGTGGCCGCACTCTTCGTCGGAGTCGGGGCGGCGGCTGCGGTCGGCGTCCTTTCTTCGCCGGCGGTGGCCCAGAAGGTGACGACGCCGGCGGTGGCCAAGCCGCTTCAGGCCGCCCAGGCGGCCGCCAACGCCAGGAATTGGAGCCTCGCGCTCGCCAAGGCGAAGGAAGCCCAGGGCATTTCGGGCAAGACGGCCGACGAGGCGTACCTGATCAACCGGCTCATCGCCTCCTACGCCACAAGCGCCGGCGACTATCCGACGGCCCTTCGCGCCTACGACGCCTTGCTCGGGTCGGGACGGCTCACGCCGAGCCTGCGCTCGCAGATTCTCACAGCCTCGATGCAAATCGCCTATCGCTCGAACAATTGCGGCAAGGTGATATCGATCGCCAGTGAGATGGGCGGCAGCTCGTCGTCCCAGGAACTGGTCGTGCAGTGCCATTACCGGTCCGGCAATTATCAGAGCGCGGCAAGAGCGGCCGGCAACCTGATCGATTCGCGCATCTCCGGCGGCGGGCGTCCCGACGAGAACTGGCTTCAAATTCTGCTCTCCAGCTCGTTCAAGCTCGGCGACGACAATGGACGTCAAAGGGCGCTCGAACTGCTCGTGCTCTATTACGGCAAGCCGCAATATTGGAGCGATCTGCTGAAGATCGCCGAGCGTCAGAAAGGCCTGACCGACCGGCAGAACTTCTACATCTCGTATCTACGGATGAAGAGCGGAAGCCTCAAGAAGTCCGAGGAGTATACGACGCTGGCTCAGCTCGCATTGATCGTGGGACTGCCGGGCGCGTCCAAAACCATCGTCACGGAAGGCTTCACGAAGGGCGTGCTGAGCGGCGAGCGTTCGCAGAACCTCGCCAACATGGCCAAAGTCGAAACCGCCAAGATCGAGACGAAGCTCGCCCAGCTCGCGAAGGAGGCCGCGGCCACGCCCGGCGGCGAAGACAATGTGCGGCTCGGCGAAATCTATTGGAGCCTGGGAAAGCATCAGCAGGCGGTCGACCAGTTGGAGGCCGGCATCAAGGCCGGTAGCTTGACGAATGTGGACGAGACAAGAGTGATTCTCGGCGTCGCGCAGCTCGACCTCAGCCGGCGCCAGGAAGCGGTTCAGACCTTCAGCTCCGTTCCGCGTGCAAGCCAGCTTTCTGCGATCGCGCGGCTGTGGACACTCTATGCGCGGCGCGGTTAGGCCGGAACCGGGCTTTTCCGCACGCGTATCAGGGGGCTGCCAGGCTCACGAGGCGCGAGCGCGCGCAATGGCTGCGACGCGAAGGCCCTTCAAGGATCGCGTCCGGGATTAGCGACCGCGCGATCCTTTCCGGCTGGCCGCAAGGGACGGCATAACAAGATGAGGTTTCCCATGAAAAAGACGTTCCGCGCCGCTTCAGTGGCGATCTTCGCGGCGCTGGTCGGAATGACGGCCGCCATCGTTCTGCCGGCTGCCACGGCCGACGCCGCTCCCAGGGTCAGCACCGCCGTCGTCGGCCCGCTGCAAGAGGCGCAGGCGCTCGCGAACGCGAAGGATTTCCAGGGCGCGCTCGTCAAGGTGCGCGAGGCAGAGGCGATCCCCGATAAAACCGACTTCGATCAATATGCGATAGATCAGTTCCTCGGCTTTGTCGCCGCCAATCTGGCCGACTATCCGACGGCCGCGGGCGCCTATGGCCGGATGGCGGATTCGGAGTTTCTCGCCGAGCAGGATCGGACGAACACCACGCGCATCGCGATGATCCTCCACTATCAGATCAAGGACTATCCCAAGGCTCTTGCCTTCGGCGCGAAGCTCGCCGCCTTGGGCCCGATGGACGCAGAAGCAAGCGCGGTCTACGCGCAGAGCTTTTATTTCACCGGCAACTACGCGGAAGCCAAGCGCATCACCGAGGAAAGCATCCGGGTGGCGGAAGCCGCGGGCAAGCAGCCGGCCGATCTGCTTCAGGTCCTGGCGACGACCCAATTGAAAATGGGCGATCAAGCGGGCGGGCGCGCGACGATCGAGAAGCTCGTTCTCTATTCGGACGCGCCGGAATATTGGAGCGACCTTATCACCCTCTCCGAAGGTCAGAAGGGCATGACGGATCGTCAGGCTCTGCAACTCTATCGCCTGCGCAATGCGACCGGTGCGCTGAAGCGCGCCGACGACTACGAGATCATGGCGGGCCTTGCGATCCAGCTCGGCGTTCCCAACGAAGCAAAGACCGTTCTGGAAGACGGCATGGCGAAGGGCAACATCGGCCGCGGCGGCAAGGCCTCCGGTCTGCTGAGCAAGGCACAAGCGGCCACAGTGAACGATAAGGCGTCGCTGCCCGCATTCGAGCGCGAAGCCAAGGGGCGTTCGAGCGGAGAAGCCGATGTGCGGCTGGGCGAGACGTATTGGACCCATGGCCGCTTCGCCGAGGCCGAAACGGCCATCAGACGCGGCATCGCGAAAGGCAAGCTCAAGGACCCCAACGAGGCCCAACTGCTTCTCGGCATCGCGCTCGTCAAGCAGAATAAGCTGGACGAGGCGATCGCGGCATTCTCGAACACGGGCGGCAGCTATTCGAGTCTCGCCCATCTCTGGACGCTTTTTGCCAAGCGCAAGGCGAATGTCGCCAAGGCGCAGACGACGCCCGGCGGTTAGGCGCTAATCGCGCCTGGCGGCCTGGCTGTCCGGCCGGATCGCCGCGCCGCGCGCCAAGGGCGTCGGCGCCTGGCCGCGCTGAACCAGAAGATAGCCGCGCACATCGACGTCGGGCGGTTCGGCCACACCCTTGCCGGCACCCGGCGTCTTGAGCTCGGAGAGCGTGAAATCCATTCGCGCCTCGTAGGTGCGATCGAGCTGATTGCGCAGAGGCTGCAGCACGTCGTACCACGCGCCTTTCAGCTCTCCGTCCGAGCAAGTCGCCAATTCCTGCTCGCCGGTCGCGCCCCAGCGCCGCTCGACGCAGTGATAGGGATCGAAATCGAGCTTGAAGAGCCTTTTCCGGACTTCTTCATAGCTCAGCCCAATCCGGCTTCCATCCGAACGCGTGTAGCCGACATTGCACTTTGCCGTTTCGACATCATAGACCCGCAGCAGATCGCCCACGAGATCCGAGCCCGTATAGACGATCTTCTTGTCGCGTTTCGCGTGCAGCGTGACGAAGCGCTCGACCTGATCGCGCAGCTCCTTGAAGGCCGTCTTCAGGCGCGCATCGCGCGACGGGGTCGAATAGACCTCCCATTCGCCTTCCGTGCCGTAGATGTTGGATGGCAAGCGCGAAGGCTGCGACTTGCGATGAACCCCCGCCGCGATCGCCAAATCGACCGCTTCGGCCCGGTAGTGCAGATCGTCGCAATTCGAGCGCACCATGTTGCGCACTTCCTGCAACGGGTCGAAATGAAGCGAGCCGCCGCCGAGCTTCGCGCGCACATAGTCGTAATAGTCGAGCCCCTCGCCATTGAGAACGAACCGCGCGCTTTCCCAGCCGTCGTCTTCTGGGCGTTCCTTCGCCGAGCCGTAAAACTGTTCGGTGGAATAGTCCGAAATCTCGGCATTCTTCGTCGCGACGATGCGCCCGCCCACCAGGCTTCCATCGGCCGCGCGCGTCGCACCCGTCAGGCGCAGCGGGCGCCAATTCTTGAACCCCGCCCCCATGCCGGGGCGCGCCCGCACGAAGCGGCGGTCATAGGTGCCGCGCGTCAGCGAATTGTCCGGATGAGCATCGATATAACGAATGCGGCCGTCGGGCTCGATCCTGTAGACGACGGCAAGGTGCCCATTGGGATCGTAGACGACCGTTCCAGGGCGGATCGATTTGGGCTCGATCGCGACCGAGTAGTGATCGGGCGCGGGCGGTCCGTCGATATCGGGATGAATGCGGTACATGGCCGAACTGACGCCACGCACGGCGTTCAGCAAATCGAGCCCCGTCGTCGAGCCCGTCAATATGTCGCGCCGGTCCACCACCTTGTTCCCGCGTGCCGTATAGCGGATGTCGCGCGTGCGCCCGCGCGGAGCGACGGAGGCGGCGTAGGAGAACGGAAGCCCGCGTTTCCACGCATAATAGGCGCGCAGGAAATAAGGCAGGTCCGCGCAATCGGCGTAGAACCGCACGCCCTGCGGATCGCTGTTGCGAAACGGATTGTGCGCGCCGCGAACGCATGCATTGACGTTGTGGCACTTGGAATCGCCGATCGCCTGAACGAATTCGCCGTAGCCGCGCTCGTCGGCCTCGGTCCAGCGATCGAAACGAATCTTATAGGCGAGCGAACCCGAAAGCGGGGTTTGAGCCGCGTCCGCCGCGGCGTTCTCTGCTTTCGACTCGGGTTGAGGAGCGACCGCGGCCGCTTCAGGATCGGGCAGAGCCCGCGTCTGCGCGTCGGCCGTAGCCGGCATCAACGCAAAAAGAGCCGCCAAAGCGAGTGCCGCGCGCGCCGGCACCGCAAGCGCCTGCCTCCACCACCCCCTCGCTCGCGCGTCCCCCATGGTGAGCTCAACGGTACCTGTGTCCCGCGTTCCGTCAAGCGCGCGCGGGCGAACTCTTCACAGAAATTGTTAACGGGCCCGCGGCTTTAGCCTCGCGCGGATGGTAAACACGAATGTGGGCTGGGGGAGGACAAATTGGCCACACGGAAAAACTGGAGCCAGCGCGCGCTGGATGCCGTCGAACGCGCCGGGAACCGACTGCCCGATCCCGCCACCCTGTTCGTCATCGCGATCCTGCTGGTGATCGTGCTGTCCGTCGTGATGGCGGCGTTCGGCGTCTCGACGACCCATCCGGTCGGCAAGAACGAGATCGGCGCGATCAGCCTGCTTTCGCCGGAGATGCTGCGCCGCTTTCTCACCGAGATGCCGCAGACGTTCGCGCAGTTTCCCCCTTTCGGGCTCGTTCTCATGGTCATGCTGGGGGTGGGCGTCGCCGAGAAGACCGGTCTGATCGCGGCCGCGCTCAGCGGCGTCATCCGCTCGGCGCCACCCGTGTTGTTGACCGCGGCCGTCGTCTTCACGGGCGTGATGTCGAGCCTGGCCGCCGATGCAGGCTTCGTCGTCCTGATTCCGCTCGCCGCCGCCCTGTTCCATGCGGTCGGCCGCCACCCCCTCGCGGGCCTGGGCGCGGCCTTCGCCGGCGTTTCGGGCGGCTTCAGCGCCAATCTGCTGATTACGCCGCTCGATCCCCTGCTCGCCGGCCTCACGCAGGCGGCGGCGCAAATCCTGGAGCCGTCCTATTTCGTCGCGGTCACCGCGAATTACTTTCTCATGGTCGCGCTGGTGCCGCTTTTCACGGTGCTCGGCACCGTCATCACGGAACGCGTCGTCGAACCGCGCCTGGCGGCGAGCGGGCTCGTCTCGAGCGTGGCGCCGCTTGCGCCGCCACAGGAAGGCGGTACCAACGAACGGCGCGGATTGCTGGCGGCGGGCGTCGCCCTGTTGGCCGTCGTTCTTCTCATGCTGTGGCTCGTCGTACCCGAGGACGCGCCGCTGCGCGGACCCGACGGGTCGGTCGATCCGTTCCTGCGCAGCATCGTGGCCTTCGTGTTCCTGGCTTTCCTGCTGAGCGGCATCGCCTTCGGCGTCGTCACGAAGCGCATCCGGTCCGACCGCGATGCCGTGGGATTGATGGCGGCCTCGATGAGCGACATGGCGGCCTATATCGTGCTTGCCTTCTTCGCCGCGCAATTCATCGCGCTGTTCGCCTGGTCCAATCTCGGCGTGATCCTGGCCATCGAAGGCGCGGACGGATTGCGTGCGGTAGGCTTCGTCGGCCTGCCGCTTCTCGTCGCAATCGTCTTCTTCAGCGCCGGCGTCAACGTGCTGATCGGAAGCGCTTCCGCCAAATGGTCGATCCTGGCGCCCATCTTCGTGCCCATGCTGATGCTGCTCGGCATCAGTCCGGAAGCGACGCAAGCCGCCTACCGCATCGGCGATTCCTTCACCAACACGATCACGCCGCTGCTGCCCTATTTCCCGCTCATTTTGATCTTCGCACAGCGCTATGCGCCCGCCTTCGGCATCGGATCGCTGATCGCGCTCATGCTGCCCTATTCGCTCGCGTTCGGATTGCTTTCGACCGCGCTATTCGCGGCCTGGTACGCGTT
>Ga0326597_10001355_pt1 | contig 40047 bp, 36 predicted proteins | sample RVTome_12_FD_203789 | JGI IMG/M metagenome (GOLD analysis project Ga0326597, IMG submission 203789) | Soil microbial communities from uranium-contaminated site in the Upper Colorado River Basin, Wyoming, United States - RVT100D185 | ecosystem: Environmental > Terrestrial > Soil > Contaminated >... | reverse complement strand
GAGAGGAGCTTGAGCACCCGGCCATTGTCAGCCGGGACCCAGGCCGCCTGGTCGCGATCGTATGACCCGACTGGGACGACGCCGCCGACCGGGAAGTTGAGGAAGTTCTCCACATAGTGAACGATCGCCTGACTGAAGCTTATGCTCTTTGCTCCCGCGGTCAGGGCCTCGTCCGCACTCAACTCCACGGCGTAGGTGTACGCCGAGGTGGGCGGCAGGGGGGCGGGCATGGCGTTGGGGCCAGTCGGACCCACCGTGTACTCCGTCGCCCGGACGCTGAGGGTGGTGAGGGGCTGCGTCGAGCCGTTCGGGAGGTGCATCGTGGCCGTCGTGCCTTGTGGGAAGAAGAGGGTCGCCTGACGCGTCCCATCGCTATCCGTGACGGGATTTCCGCGGGCCACCTGGATGGGGATGGGGGCGGCCAGATCCACGGTCGTGACCCGCGTGTCGAGGGGGGTGAGGATGACATCCGGCAGGAGAGCATAGTCCTGCCAGGGGGGTGTCACCGGGCGCTGCGCCATGGGGTATCCAGCCTTCTCGTAGCGCACGGTGAGGAGGCTCCCACCATTCACGGCGAGGTCGAACATCCCGTCGGTCCGGCTCAGCGTGGTGCCGTATTCCGGATGGCTCAGGATGCTGATGATCACCCCGGAGAGCGGATTCCCGTCGGGACTCAGGACCCGGCCGCGGAGGACGGCCGCACGCGTGGCTTGGATCGCGCCGGGAGTCACCCCGGTCTGGATCGGATCGGGGCCGGTATACAGGAACTCCGTCGACTTCCCCACACTGGTGGCCACGCCCCGGTCCAGCGGGGGAGCGACGGTCACAGGGTTGGGGACCGGGCTGACCGTGACGACGACGAGGCCGTCGGCGAACCCGGAAGCGCTCGCGGTGAGGTTGGTGGTCCCCTCGGCCACGCCGGACATCGTGGCCGACCCGCTGGTGGCACCCGCGGGAATGATCACCGGGGAGGTCACAGTGGCGATCCCCGGTGCGGCGCTTGTTAGCGTGACGGTGAGGCCTCCAACCGGGGCCGGGGCAGATGCCGAGACCGTGAGGCCGGCCGTGGTGGTGACCCTGAGGATCTGGAAGTCCGGGATCAGACTCAGCTGCCCGAGGACGGTGAAGGTGTTACTACTGCTTGGGGTGGCATCGGAGGGCCCGGCTGGGGTCGTGACAGTCACGATCCGCGCCCCCAGGGGAGAACTGGAGGCCAGGGTGATGGTCGCCGTGAGCTCGGTCCCCTGGGCGTTGATCTGAAGGTTCGTCGCGGCGATGCTGGCGTCGGCGAGACCGTCCTTCAAGAAGCTGATGGCGGTCGCACCCGCGAGATGTTCCCCGGTTACGGTCAGCGTGATCGTGCGGCCATGGACTGCCGAATTGGGATTCAGCGCGCTGATGACAGGCCGGACGGTCACCCCCGCCTCCAGGGCGCCGATATCGAACTCGGCGGTGCCGCTTCCGTTCCCATCCCGGGGCCGGCGGGCGTCGCCGCTGAAGTCGGCCTCCAGGAGTGGGTTGAACGCCGAATCGAGCCCCAAGGTCCGGGGGTCCATCCCCCGGTCGATGGCGGGAGAAGTTGGAGTCAGGGCGAAATCGTCATCGGCGGTATTGGGCTGGGTATCGGGGCCGTTGAGGTTGGCGAAGATATTGGAGGACACTTCACAGCCGGGACTCGCACTCACGCCGGGGCCTTCGCTTCCGGCGGGAGTGAGGTTATCGGTATCGGTGGAATCCAGGGCGGGGCCGTCAATCTCCCCCAGGCGGTTCCCGCAGATCAGGTTGTTCTGGAGCGTGATCCCCGCGGGCTGCGGGCTGGTGGAGTCCTCGCGCTTGACCCCGAAGCGGCCGCCGGTAGAGCCCGAGGCGGTGCCGTTCCCGGTGATGAGGTTGTTCACCAGGTGGACTTCGTGGCTCCTGCCAACATTCACGCCGCTCCAGGCGTTGCTATGGATGGTGTTGCCGATGATGTAGTGCGGGCCGCCGTCTGCATCAATGAAGGTGATTCCGTTCCGGCCATTGGCGTAAATCAGGTTGTTGAGGATCAGGGTGCCGGGGTTCCCTCGCGCAATGGTGATGCCGCCGTTACACTCGGGGGAGCCATCCCCGAAGATGCGGTTCCGCTCGATGTGGATGGCCTGGTTCTGGTTGTTGCCGCCCATCAGGGAGATGGCTTGGCCGCCCGCTGAGTGGATACTGAGCCCTCGAATCGTGACGTACTTGCTTTGTTGCAGGCGGATCGCGTACCCGTTGGTGCATTGGGAGACCGCCCCGCTGAGGATCACGCTGCCAACCGGTGCTGACGGATCGGCCTCGATGATGATCCGGTCGGCTTCCGCCGCGCCAGTGACGTTGTTCTTCCCGGAGATGCTCACCTGCTCCTGGTAGGTGCCGGCCTGGATCCGGATCGTGTCGCCCGCCTGGGCGGCGTCCACGGCCGCCTGAATAGTTGAGTAGCAGGGGACCTGCCCCTGACACGTGGGGTCGGCGGTATTGACATAAAGGATGTGGCTCTGCTGTTGCAGCGAGACCGTAGGAACCAGGAGAAGGAGAGTCAGGGACAGGAGGGGCAAAACGAGGAGGCCGATACGGGTCACCAAATGTCTGGCTCTGTTTGAAGTCATTGTCCTGCCCCTCCCCTCAGCGGCTGCTTGGTATGCTTGTGCTTCCTGTGTGGTCCCGATGACGCCACGCCGTCAGACGTTCCCGACGGTGCTTCCTCTTACGGATTCCGGGACGACACGGGCCTGATATGGAACGTGTCCCTGTTCAGGACAGGGAGCACGATGCTCTGCAATAGAGATGGGACAACGGAGCCTGGAGCCTGTGGAACTGGCGGAGGGTAGCCGGACGGAGTGGAACTGCGCGCCGAGGTGGGCCGGCGACCAGTGGGCAAAGACCGGCGGGGGCGCCAGGCGCATGGGCGGGTCCTTCCCAATCTCCGGGGCCCGCAACGCAAGCAGATGAAGCCGTCTCCGCCCCTGGATTGGTCGGCGATCTCGGGCGGAGTTCCACACGGCGAGACGTGCTGCGTCCACTATCGCACTTTCCAGACGCGGTCAACCTGAATCATCTTTGAAAAACCGATAAATTATCTTTGAATTCCAGGCATCGGGCCGGAAATGCGGGGCATAGGCTGGGGCGGGGACGGGCGGCGGCGGGCTCGAAAGGCCTCGGGGGAAAGGCCGTGAAACCGCTTGAAGAGAGTCGAGAAGTTGTTGGGGTCGGCAAACCCGACTTGGGCGGCCACCTCCTTGATCAAGCAGTCGGTGTCCCGCAAGAGGATCTCCGCCCGGGTCATGCGACATTCCTCAAGATACTCCCTGGGCGTAAGGCCGAACCGTTCCACAAATGCCCGGCGGAGATGGTCGCGGCTCAGCCCGGCGGACCGGGCGAGGTGCTCGGTGGTAAGCGGCCTGTCGAACTCGCGGGCGATCCAGGCGTGGACGTGCTCCATCGGATCAGGGTCGTCCCCCTTTCCGCCCAGAAGAGCCGCAATCCGGCCGCGCAAGACCTCGAGGCGAACGGGCTTGTCCAGAAAATCATCGGGCTTGACCCGAATCGCCCGACGCAGGTTCTCAGACGTGCCGTATCCTGTGAGGACGAGAATCCGGGCAGGCGTCAGGTCGCGCAGGTGGGGTAAGAGGTCCAGGCCATCTTCCGCGCCGAGCATGATGTCGAGGATGATCACATCTGTCGGCGCAGTCCCCAGGAATGCCAGGGCAGCCTGTCCACTTGAAGCTGCACGGACCCGATAAAGGGAAGCGAGGGCGGCCGTCAGGCTCTCGATCAGGGAGGGATCGTCGTCAACGATATGGATGCGTTTCCGGTCCAACACTCTAGGCTCCGACCGGATACGAAAGATTCGCGCCGGGAACCCCCTGAGTCCGCGACGCTACGGGCATCAGGGGCTCCGGGGAAATCGATCTCCGTTTGCGTAGGCGTTCGACTCGTTAGACAGGCGGGGATTCTTCCTATCCCGAGCGGCCACCTCTTGTCAACGGAAAAGTCTGATCGCCCGGGGGCGGGCGCGATCATGGGAACGCGGCGAGTCGCGCCGCCGTTCCATGACCTCTGGCGCTTGCTTGTGTCACGTGAATAGGCCTATGGGGAATTGCCCTTGACCCTGTTTCTCCGCACGTGTTAGAAGGAATCAGTCTCTTGTCGGGGCGCGCCAGCCAGCCCTCCCCTCCTGCGGATCAGGTTCGGTGGGCCAGCCGACACCTCAGTGATCTTTCCAGGCCCTTGCGCGCACCCACGCCGAGTGGGTCCGCGGGCTGCCCTGAGCGCTCCATTGGAAAGGGTTCCCATGGCCACCATCGCTGTGCTGCCCGGCGACGGCATCGGTCCCGAGGTGACGCGGGAAGCGGTGAAGGTCCTGCGCACCGCCGCCACGCGCTTCCACCTCGCCCTGGAATTCCAGGAGGCACCCGTCGGGGGCACGGCCTACGAGGGCGCGGGCACGCCCCTCCCGGATCAGACGCTGGCCGTCTGCCGCGGCGCCGACGCCATCCTGTTCGGCGCCGTGGGCGGTCCCGGGTGGGATGGGCTCCCGCGCAAGCTCCGGCCGGAGCAGGGCATCCTCGCCTTGCGCAAGGCGTTCGATCTCTTTGCGAACCTGCGGCCGGCGAAAGCCTTTGCGGCGCTGGCGGAGGGCTCGACCCTCAAGCGGGAGGTGATCGAGGGCGTGGACCTCCTGGTGGTTCGGGAGCTGACCGGGGGCCTCTACTTCGGCGAGCCCAAGGGGATCGAGCAGGTGCCGGAGGGGGAGCGCGGGGTGGACACGCTGATCTACACGACGCCAGAGATCGAGCGCATCGCCATGGTCGCCTTCGAGGCGGCCCGGAGACGGCGCCGGCGCCTCACCTCCGTGGACAAGGCCAACGTGCTGGCCAGCTCCGAACTCTGGCGGCGGGTGGTGACCAGGGTCGGCGCGGCCTTTCCCGAGGTCTCCCTGGATCACATGTACGTGGACAACGCCGCCATGCAACTGGTGCGGCGGCCCAAGAGCTTCGACGTCATTGTGGCCGAGAACACCTTCGGGGACATCCTGAGCGACGAGGCCGCGATGCTCACCGGCTCCATCGGCCTCTTGCCCTCGGCCAGCCTGGGCCGGGACGTCGGCCTGTACGAGCCCATCCACGGCAGCGCTCCGGACATCGCCGGGCGGGACGAGGCCAACCCCATCGCCGCCATCCTGTCGGCCGCGATGCTGCTGGAATACTCCCTGAAGGCCGGCGAGGCCGCCACTGCCATCGAAGCGGCGGTGACCCACGTCCTGGACCAGGGATTCCGGACCCTGGACATCCAGCAGCCGGGAACCCAGACCGTCGGGACGCGCCGCATGGGGGACCTCGTCGCCGAGGCGGTGCTGGCCGGCAAGACCTAGCAGGGCGGAAGAAGCCCTCCCGGTTTTTTTCCCCGCGCGAGGAATCATCATGGCAGAAGTCACACCCGAGATCCTGATCGAGGAAAGTGAGAGTTACGCCCGCATCATCTTCAACCGGCCCCACGTGCGGAACGCCATCACCACCCGCATGTGGGAGGAACTGCCCAAGCTCGTCCGGCGCCTCCAGCGCCAGCCGGGAGTCCGCAGCCTGGTCCTGAGCGGCGCCGGGGGCAAGGCCTTCGCCTCGGGCGCCGACATCAGCGAGTTGCCGGGCTTCACCGATCCGAAGGCCGCCCACGCCTTCGAGAGGCTGGTCGTCCGGGCGCTGGACAGTCTGGTACGGTGCCCGCTCCCCGTGGTGGCCATGATCCAGGGCTATGCCATGGGAGGGGGATGTCACATTGCAGCCGCCTGCGACCTGCGCATCGCCGGGGAGTCGGCACAGCTTGGAATCCCCGCGGCCAAGTTGGGTGCGGCCGTGAATCCGGGCGCGGCCGCCCGCCTCGTCAGCCTGGTGGGTCCCGCCGTCGCCAAGGAGATCCTCTTCAGCGGCCAACCCGTGGACGCCCGCCGTGCGCTGCTGGTGGGCCTGGTCAACCACGTGGTCCCGGATGCAGAGCTGGAAGGGTTCACCCTGGCCCTCGTCCGCCAGCTCGCCGTGAACGCCCCCCTTACGATCCGCTCGGCGAAGCAAGCGGTCAACTGGATCGCCATCGAGGGGCACCGCCGGCCCCCGCGGGCAATCCAGCAGCAGTTCGTCAAGGCCTTCAGCAGCCGCGACTTCAAGGAGGGACTGGACGCCTTTCTGGCGCGACGCCCGCCGAAGTTCCAGGGCCGCTGAACCCAGACGTTGCATTTGAACCGCAAAGGACGCCGGTACCAACGGCCTCGCCGTTGGTGCGCAGAGAAACCCCCGGGATTTCCGGCCCTCACAAGGGAGCATACGAGAGTGGAGCTGGAAAGTTCTGAACAGTCGAGTCTCCCGAGTTTTCTGAAATATGGTGGCCCTTTGCGGTCTTTGCGGCCTCCGCGGTGAAAAGTTTGGGCTGAATGGAGATTCGGGTCGTGGCCTATCGGGGATTTGACCTATCGGGAAAGGTGGCCTTCGTGACCGGTGCCAGCCGGGGGATCGGCCGCGCCATCGCCCTGGGGCTGGCGGAGAGCGGGGCGGATCTCTGCCTGTGCAGCCGGACCCTCCCCGATCTCCAGGCGGTCGCCCGCCAGGTCCGCGCCCTCGGTCGCAAGGCCGAAGTCGTCGTCGTGGACGTCCGCTCGGTGGAATCCATCGAGGCGGGTGTGGGAGCGGCTCTTCGGGCCTTCGGCCAGATCGACATCCTGATCAACAACGCGGGGATCAACCGGCCAATGCCCGCCCTCGAGGTGACGGAGGAGAATTTCCACGAACACGTGGCGGTGAATCTGCAGGGTCTCTTTTTCTGCGCCCAGGCGGTGGGCCGAACGATGGTCGCCCGGCGGGCGGGGAAGGTCATCAATATCGGTTCCACCCTCGGCATTGTCGGGGGCGCGCCGCGTTCGGTGTACAGCATGACCAAGGGCGGGGTCACCCTGCTCACGAAGGCCCTCGCCCTCGAGTGGGCCCCCTCCAATGTCCAGGTCAATGCCATCGGTCCCACGCTGATCCGAACCGACATGAGCCGGTTCATCCAGGATGACCCCCAAGCCTTCCAGCAGATGGTCGCCAAGATCCCCCTGGGGCGCGCGGGCGAGGCGGAAGATGTCGTGGGGGCCGCCATCTACCTGGCCTCGCCGGCCTCGGATCTCGTCACCGGCCACCTCCTGATGGTGGACGGGGGCTGGACCGCTCAATAGCCAAACTGGCAATGAGGAAAGCTCATACGGCAGATCTCTGTAGCTGATCGCTGAAGGCTGAAGGCTTTCCTTGGGTGAATGCATGGCCAGACTGTATGAATACCAGGGCAAGGACCTGCTTCGCCGCATGGGGATTTCCGTGCCTCGAGGCGGGCTGGCCCACAGTCAGGCCGAGGCGGCCAGGATCGCCCAAGAAATCGGATTCCCCGTCGCCATCAAGGCCCAGGTCCTTGCCGGGGGACGGGGCAAGGCGGGGGGCATCCGCTTCGCCGCCACCACGGAAGAGGTACGCATGGCAGCCTGCGCCCTGCTGGGCGCATCCATCCACGGCATCCCCGTCGAGGCCATACTCGTCGAGCAGCGCTTGGCGCTCCAGCGCGAGGCGTACCTGGCGGTAACGGCCGACCCCTCGCGCCGGCAGCCCATCGTCCTCCTCTCTCTTCACGGCGGCGTGGAGATCGAGGAAACGGCGACCCAGGACCCCGCCCGCGTCTTCCAGGCCCCCGTGAACATCCGCGAGGGTCTGCCCGACCACGTCGCCCGCAACATCCTCCGCCGCACCCCGGGTGCCACCAGCGCCGATACCCTGGCCCTGGCCCCGGTCCTCTGCAACCTGTACCGCACGTACCGGACGTACGACTGCAAGCTCGTGGAGATCAACCCCTTGGCCTTGACGCCCGAGGGTCCCGTGGCCGCCGACGCCCGCGTGGATATTGACGACGATGCGATCTGGCGTCACCCGGAACTCGGCCTCACCCCGACGGAGGAGGCCGGACGGGCCCCAACATCCCTCGAGGTGATCGCCGGCACCATTGACCAGGATGATCATCGGGGAACCACCCATTTTGTTCAGCTCGACCCCGATGGCTCTCTCACCCGGGAGCTGGGCAAGATCCCGGTCGCCTTCGATTGCGTCGGAACGGGGGCCAGCCTCACGGCCATGGACGAATTGGTCCCCCTGGGGTACTACCCAGTGAACTTCGCGGATACGTCAGGCAATCCGTCGGCATCGAAGATGTACCGGATCACCAAGGTGATCCTGTCTCAGCCGCACATCCAGGGCTACCTGTTTGTCTCGTGCATCAGCAGCCAGCAATTGGACAACACGGCGCGTGGGATCGTCGCCGCCCTCAAGGAGCTCTTCCCCGCCACCGGCGGAAAGCCGACCATCCCCATGCTCTTTGCCTTTCGCGGCGCCTTTGACCAGGAGGCGATCCAGGTCTTCGGCGACCACGGGATCGCGGCATCGCCCTGGGTGAGGCTCTTGGGTCGCGACGTGGACGAGCGGGAAGCCGCTCTGGCCTTCCGCGACCTGCACCAGGAGTGGCGTGAGACGACCGGGAGGCCCGGATGATCCTGGCGTTCGAGGTCCTCTCGGGTGGCACCCTGACTATTGATACCACGGCCTGCCCCACTTGCGAGTCCAAGGCCTGCGCCACAGTATGCGCGGAGCAGAGTCCCGGACCCGTGCTGGTCATCGGGCAGGACGGACGCCCTCGCCTCAAGCCGACCCTGACCGAGGTGAAACGCGGCGTCTGCACGGAGTGCCTTGGGTGTCTCTTGGATTGCGAGGTCCACGGGAAGAACGCGGTTCGATTCCACGTCCCGCTTCCCGGCCTGGAGGCCTTCGTTGCAAGCGAGGAGGCAGCGGGGCGGGTCCCTGTCTATCGGAAATAGCAGTCAGCAGTCAGCCGACTGACTCCGTCAGAGTCCAGGGGCCTGGGTGGATCGGTGGATTCGCCGCAGGCATTGGCCTTACGGCTGCAAGGGTTTTCGGCCTGAAAGCTGATGGCCGAGGCCTGACAGCTTCACTGAATGGAGTGAATGGAATGGGATTAGAGATCGGGCTGCGTGGCAGCGCAAGCATGCGAGTGACCCCTGAGAAGACGGCCGAGGCCTGGGGCAGCGGCGATGTTCCCGTCTTCGGGACACCCAGCCTGGTGGCCCTGCTGGAGACGGCCGCGGTGAATGCCGTCGCCAAGCATCTCGGCCCGGGCGAGACCACCGTGGGCACCTGGCTCGACGTCTCCCATCTCGCCGCCACTCCCGTCGGCCTGGAGGTTCGGGCCGAGGCTGAGCTGATAGCCATCGAGGGCCGCAAGCTCACCTTCACCGCCGTCGCCCACGATACCCGGGAGAAGATCGGCGAGTGCCGCCACCACAGGGTGATCGTGGCCCGCGACCGCTTCCTGGCCAAGATCCAGAGCAAACAATAGCCATCAGCTGTCAGCAGTCAGCGCTCAGCTTGTCCACGATTGGTCTGAGGAATCGGGCTTCACCATCCACGTTCGAGGTTCCCGCGGGTTCGGAAGCTGATAGCTGACGGCTGACCGCTGACAGCTTAAAGAATCATGGCGATTCTGTTGGATGAAATGACAGAAGTGGTCGTGCAGGGCGCGACCGGCAAGGAGGGCCAGTTCCGCATTCAGATGATGCGGGGCTACGGCACGAATATCGTAGCAGGCGTGACGCCCGGGCGCGGCGGGATGGAAGTGGCGGGTGTCCCAATCCACGATACCGTGGAAGAGGCGAAGGAACGCCACCCGAACCTCTCGACCTCCGTCATCTTCGTGCCGGCGCGCCACACCAGAAGCGCGGCCTTCGAGGCGCTGGATGCGGGCCTCCGGTTCGTCCTGCTCGTGCCGGAACGCGTCCCCCAGCAGGACATGCTGGAGATCATCCAGCGGGCGCGGGAATGCCAGGCCGTGGTCATCGGGCCCAACTCCATCGGCGTGGTGAGTCCGGGCAAGGCCATCATCGGTGTCATCGGGGGACGAATGGAACTGATGCGGACGGCATTTCGTCCAGGGCCCTGCGGAGTGCTGTCCCGGAGCGGGGGACAGACGACGACTCTGTGCTACTACCTCACCAAGGCCGGCGTCGGCCAGTCCACGGCGATTGGCGTGGGCGGCGATGCCTTCGTGGGGGCAAGCTGGAGCGAACTCCTACCGTTGTTCGAACGAGATCCGGAAACCCGGATGATGGCACTCTTTGGCGAGATCGGGACGACCAACGAGGAAGACGCGGCCGCGCTTATCACGGCCGGAGGCTTCACCAAACCCGTCGTGGCCTATGTCTCCGGGCGGTATGCCCGGCCCGGGATGCGCTTCGGTCATGCCGGCGCCATCATCTCCCGGGGCATCGGCACGGCCGAGGCCAAGATCGCCGCTCTCCGCGATGCCGGCGTACACGTGGTCGAGCACCTCGGCGACATCGGCCCCACCGCCCGCCGGATCCTGGACCGGCTCTGACCGTCTATCCCAACCGCCTCAGGCGACCCGCTCGCACCTCCGTGACCCTTAGCCACAACCTGAACCGCCGCCACCGTGGTTCACCGGACCGGATTTGGCGACGTGGCTGTCCAGCGGGCGGCCGATGAGTGCCTGGGCAAGCCTGGCGCAGTCGATGAGCTTCTCTAGATTCACGCCTGTTTCGATTCCCATCGCGTGCAGCATGTGGACCAGGTCCTCGGTGGCGACGTTCCCGGTGGCGCCCGCGGCATAGGGAGAGCCCCCCCGAGAAGCCTCCCGAGCACTGAGTGACTAGCGACTCCGATGGAAGGCGAGAATATCCAGGAATTCCTTTGGGGTGAGAATCCTGATCCTCTGGTACGCTCCCAACCGCAGAAGATGCTGATCGCCGGTCACAACGTACTCGGCGCTTCCTTCCACCGCACACTCGAGGTACCGGTTATCTGAAGGGTCTTCCGCGATCACTTTGAGAGAGCGTTCTCCTGGCGTCAGGATGGCCAGATGAGCGAGATCTTCGATGAACAGCCTGATTTTCTCTGGCGGCCACCCGTGGCGAGCGGCAACCTTCGGATAATGAAAAACCCGGCCGATCTCTTCCAGGATCGCCGGGGAGATTACGAGGTCAAATCTTTCGGCACGCCATGCGGTTATGATCTTTGCGGGGCTGCCCCTCGGGCTGAGGGCGGCGCTCACAAACACGTTGGCATCGAGCACTGCCCGGATCATGCTTTCCGACGGGCGGCTTTCGTGCGTACGGCCCGGATGGCTTCCTCGACCTCTCGCTCAATGGCCTCGGGCTTAACCCGCTTATTCTTTCGCCATAATTCCCCGACCATCCCAAAAAAACGGGCCCGGCGCTTCTGCCACTCCTCAAGCTGCCAGACCGGAACGACCGCCGCCATGGGCCGGCCGGCTCGCTCGATGACATACTGGTCGCCCTTGTAATAGACCTCCTCCAAGAGCTGACCGAGGTTCTTTCGGGCTTTGAGCGCATTAACCCTTTTGGTCATGTCGGGAGACTCCAATTGACTGACTTGATACAACTGCCTCAACTATATCAGCACTGGGTGGCCTGTCAAGTTTGGGGACGCATTGGATAGGGGATTGATACCGGACGGATCGCCAAACAAGCAACAGGCCGCGGTCAGGAAGGTGGCTCCGCGAACCGTGTTACCCGCAAGCGGTGTCGGCGCCACCGTGATTCACCGGACCGGATTTGGCGACGTGGCTGTCCAGCGGGCGGCCGACGAGTGCCTGGGCAAGCCTGGCGCACTCGATGAGCTTCTCTAGATTCACGCCTGTTTCGATCCCCATCTCGTGCAGCATGTGCACCAGGTCCTCGGTGGCGACGTTCCCGGTGGCGCCCGCGGCATAGGGACAGCCGCCCAGGCCGCCCACCGAGCCGTCGAAGCTCGTCACCCCCGCCTGAAGGCCGGCGAGGGCGTTTGCCAGCGCCGTTCCCCGCGTGTCATGGAAGTGGAGGCTGATCATGTCTATTGGTACATGCTTGGCCAGATGTGAAACCAGGTCGAACACCTGCCTGGGATTCGCCATACCCGTGGTATCCGCCACCCCAACCTCTTCTACACCCATCTCCACCAGCGCCATCGCGATGCCAACGACTGTGAGGGGATCCACGTCGCCTTCATACGGGCACCCGAAGCTGGTAGAGATCGCCGCCTTCAGTCGCAAGCCAGCCTGCTCCACGGCCCCCGCCACCTCCCGGTACGTCTCCAGCGCCTCGGCGATACTCTTGTTGATGTTCTTCCGGCTGTGGCTCTCGCTGGCCGACAGGAAGATCACCGCCTCGTCAACCCTGGCCGCCAGCGCCCGCTCCAGCCCCTTGAGATTCGGAACCAGCGCGGCGTAGGTCACGCCGGGCCGGCGTCGAATCCCCCCCAGGACCTCGCCCGCATCGGCCAGGTTGGGGATCCACTTCGGCGCCACGAAGGAGGTCGCCTCCATCCGCTGAATCCCGGCATCGGCGAGCGCCTCGATCAGCCGGATCTTGTCTGGCGTCGGGACGTTCCTCGCCTCGTTCTGGAGCCCATCCCGCGGCCCCACCTCACAAATTGTCACCCTCGGTGGGAGGTGCATCGGTCACTCATCTCCCATGCGACACCAAGGTAGCCATTTGCCAAGAAGCGTTCGGTAGTTCGACTGTTCGGTCGTTCGGTCGTGCATTGGCGAACTGCCGGGACCCACGGCGCCGCGGTGCAGACACACCGCCGTGGCGTGGGTGTGCCGTACTGCCGAACGGTGCTTAGCCCCAGCCATCCGTGTCCGGGTACAGGCTCATGTGGCGAACGCCCAGCCGGGGGACGGCCATCCAGGGGGCCACGGTGTCCTTCCACTTCAGGTAGTGGGCCGTCTGCTGGTGGCGGGCGAAGTCTTCTTTCTCCCGGTACACCTCGTAGAAGAAGAACTGGGCAGGATCGGCCTCGGACTGCAACACGTCGAAGCGCGCGTTTCCTGGTTCCTTGCGGCTTTCTCGGGCATTCTCGAGTGTCGCCCGGATGAAGAACTGCGCATACTCGGGGACGACGCGTACGGTTACGCAGACCACATACATGACGACCGCCTCCGATTCAGCACGAAGAAGCCATCAGTAATTGGCCCTCAGCCCAAGCACTTGTTCCCGACGATCGCCCCCGTGAGGAAGCGCCCGTACTGCGTTTCCGCGAAGAAGCGCCATGGCGGGTTCAGGGAATTCCAGGGAGGCCAGCGGATGAAGAGCGGGTCGTTGAATCCCATGATCTTCCGGAAGTTGTCGATATCCTCCTTGGTGGCGTCCGGCGGCATCAGCAGGACGGCCGGGTCCCCGGTCAGATGCAGGATGATGAAGACGATGAGGGAGATCCCGAAGAGGACCAGCAGGGATTGCCACAGGCGACGAATCAGGTAGCGGGTCATGTCAGGCCTGACGCGCGAGGGGCGAGGTGTGAGCGGGTCTGGCTGTGGGGTCCGGGGAGCCGAAACCCAGCGGTCATATTGTCAGTTCCCCTCCCGGCGCGCTCACGTGCATCTCGGGGAAGGTGCCTTATGTAGAACGAAACCGCCAAACTCGTCAAGGGGAAAGCCGATGGCGCTTGACCGGCAGGCCGGTGCGTGTTAGACGGGAGGGCGAACCCGGATTCATCCCAGACATTGCATTTGAACCGCAAAGGACGCCGGTACCAACGGCCCCGCCGTTGGTGCGCAGAGAAACCTCCGGTATTTCCAACCCCCGGGAGTGAATATCCGAGAGGCTATCTGGAAAATTCCGAACAGTCGAGTCTCCAGGATTTTCTGACATACGGCGGCCCTTTGCGTTCTTTGTCCCGCTCCTGGCGGGATTTGCGGTGAAAAATCCGGATTCAGTGGACGGTGGAGGGAGACACCATGGCGACGCCCGCAGGAAACCCGATGACGACCGAACAGATCATGAAGATCGCCCTGAACTTCTCGGGGCTTACGGAGATCCCCCCCGACTCCGGCGTGCACCTCCGGGGGGACAAGATCCAACGGATCCTGGCGACCATTGACTGCGGGGTGGACGACCTCTTGCTGGCACGGGTGCTCCGCTGCGACGCCGTCATCTCCCATCACCCCGAATGGACGGCCTCGCTCCATGGCTGGACGCTGATCGCCCGGCAGATCGACCAGATGGTCGAGTGCGGCGTTCCCGTCGCCAAGGCCGAAGCCGCCATCCAGCGGCGCATGCACTCCGTGGAGTTGAATACCCACCCCAGGAATTACGGCCGCGTCCTGCAGGCCGCAAAACTCCTGAACCTCGCCTTCCTCAACGTCCACCTGCCCTGCGATATCATCAGCCGCCGCATCATCTCCGAGCAGATGGCTCGTTTCCAGGATGCCGAGAGCCGGGCGACGGTGGCCGACGTCATCGCCGTCCTCCAGGAAATCCCGGAGCAGACGGTCGCGGCGACCGAGCCCAAGATTCGCCTGGGGGGCCCGGATCGCCTCGCCGGGAGGGTCGCGGTGGCGATGGCTGGCTTCACCAACGGTGGCGTGGATGTGCTGCGGGCCTATTTCGAGGCCGGGGTGGGTACCGTCCTGATGATGCACTTCCCGGAGGCCGACCTGAAGGAGGCCCGTGAGCAGAGGCTGGCAGGGAACCTGGTCATCACCGGCCACATGGCCAGTGACTCCATCGGCATCAACGTGTACCTGGACGAACTGGAGCGTCGCGGGCTCGACGTGATCCGGGCAGGGGGACTCGTTACGACGAAGTAGCCCTCACTCCACCACGACATTCGTAGAGGTGCGCAGGACCCCGGGAACCGCCTGGATCTTCGACACGACAGCGGTCCCGAGGGCATTGACGTCCGGCGCCTCGATCAGGGTGATCACGTCGTAGGCCCCCGTCACCGCGTGGGAGATCCTGACGCCGCCGATCTTGGCCACCTTCTTGGCCACCTCTTTGGCCTTGCCGACCGTGCACTCCAGGAAGATGAACGCCAGAACAGGCATGGTCACGCCCCCCGATTCACCGCAGAGCCGTGAACTCCAGGCGCCCGAGCCCTAGCAGGCTGCTGAAAAAGGCCCATCTGCGGCGTTGGCGCGCTCGCGCGGCGCTGCGACGTACGGACCAAGTACGCCTCGCACCTCGCCTCGCGCGCCGCCTTGCATCTAGACCTTTTTGAGCAGCCTGGGCAAAAGAGAGTTGTTCAGCACCCTGCTAGAACGGCACGACCTGCTTCACCCCGGTTCCCTGGCATGCCGTGCACTGACAGACCCCCTTGCCCTGGCAGCCGGGACACGGCGCATGGGCGCCGCCCGCCCCGGGTTTCGCCGGGAGGCTTCCCGAGCCGCCACAGGTGGGGCAGCCCATCACTTTGAGCCCCTGACACCAGGGGCAGTCCACCAATCCGCCAACCATGTTCGTCTCCTCTCGGGGAGGCCCGACCCAGCCCACCGGGCGCTTTTGCGGCCCTGGCAGGCGATGACGCCAGGGGCTCGCTGTATACCACCCGGAGGCCGCGGAGCGCAACGGAGAAATGCGCACCCAGGCGGCAGCCCCAACAAACCTGACCAAGCGCCCTTTCGCGGCTCCCGGGGCCCGGCCGGGGCAGGGCGGCCTCTCTCATTAAGCTTTGACCGGCGAAGGGGATTGCGGTAGAGTTCCGCCTCGTCATCCCGTTCACCCCCCTTGGCCGGAGGGACGTATGCACCCCGCGATCGGTTATATCCAGGAGCGGCGCGAGGCGTTCGTCGAGGCGTTGAAGGCTTTCGTCCGCATCCCCAGCGTCAGCACCAAGTCCGAGCACACAGGCGACGTCCAGAAGGCCGCCGAGTGGGTCGCCGCGGAGATGCAGCGGACCGGGCTGGAGCACGTCCAGATCCTGCCGACCGGCGGCCACCCCGTCGTGTATGCCGACTGGCTGCACGCCCCGGGAAAACCAACCGCCCTCATCTACGGCCATTACGACGTGCAGCCGCCCGAGCCGCTGGAGCTGTGGATCACCGGCCCCTTCGATCCGACCGTCCGCAACGGCGAACTGTACGGGCGCGGGTCCGTGGACGACAAGGGACAGGTCTTCATGCACCTGAAGGCGCTGGAGGCCCACCTGAAGACCTCCGGCCGCCTCCCCATGAACGTGAGGCTGCTGATCGAGGGCGAGGAGGAGATCGGCAGCCCCAACCTGGATCCGTTCATCCTGAAGCACCTGGACCTGCTCAAAGCGGACGTCGTGGTTATCTCCGACACGGCCATGATCGCCAAGGGAGTCCCCGGCATCACCCACGGTCTCCGCGGACTGATTTACTTCCAGGTTGACGTGGAGGGGACCAACAGCGACCTCCATTCCGGAGGCTTCGGCGGTTCCGTCATCAACCCGGCCTTCGCCCTGGCCCAGATGCTGGCCTCGCTCAAGGATCGCAATGGGCGCATCACCATCCCCGGGTTTTACGACGACGTCCGCAAGCTGCCGGCCGAGGAGCGCCGCGCTCTGGCGCGACTGCCCTTCCGCGAGAAGAAGTTCCAGAAGGACATCGGCGCGCCGGCGCTCTTTGGCGAGAAGGGCTTCACCACGCTGGAGCGCCTCTGGGCCCGCCCCACCCTGGAGATCAACGGCCTGTACAGCGGATTCATCGGTGAGGGGGCCAAGACGGTCCTGCCGGCCCGGGCCATGGCCAAGGTCAGCATGCGCCTGGTCCCCCACCAGGATCCCACCAAGATCGCCCGCCTCTTTGGCCAGCACCTCAAGCGGATCTGCCCCAAGACCGTTCGAATGAAGGTTGCGGAAATTTCCGGTCGCGGCATGCCCTGGCTGGCCCGGACCGACGATCCGGCCATGCAGCCCCTGGCGCGGGCTATTGAAAAGGGATTCGGGAAAAAGCCGGTCTACACCCGGACCGGCGGCACCATCCCGGTCGTCGCCACCTTCACCCGGCTCCTCAAAGCGCCCTGCCTGCTCCTGGGCATCGGCCTGCCCGACGAGAACGCCCACGCCCCCAACGAGAAGCTGGACCTGGACAACCTCCACCACGGCATGCTCTCGGCCGTCCACCTCTGGAACGAGCTGGCCGAAGCCAGGCTCGGAACGCCCTGACCCGCCTCAGGAGAAAGAAAGGCCCAGGGGGTGTTTGGGCATGCCTCCTGGGCCGTTTCCTTTATGGACTAGTGCCCTGATGGATCTTCACCCCAGGCTTCTCCCGTAGACTAAACTCCAGGCAGGCGAGCAGGCGGACTGTCGAACCATTTTACCACTGCGGGACGTGATGCATTCTTCGACACGGGAGATGGCAAGACAGGGAGCCTGGATCCCCGCTAGCGTGGCACTGATGGCGAACCTGCTCCAGCTCGCCGGGGTCTACTGGGATGTCGGCTGGCATCACGCGTGGCGACGCGACACCTTCTGGAGCCCCCCTCACCTCGCGATCTACGCTGGTGTTGCCCTGGCGATGGCGGCTGCAGCCATGGGGAGCCTTGCGGCACGCACGCGGCAGGGGCGGTCCCCCAGCCCCGCCCGAGGGCGGGACTACCGGATAGCGGGACTCGGCCCCGCCATCCAGATCGCGGCTGCGCCCATTGATGAGCTGTGGCACCGGGTCATCGGGCCCGATGTCTCGGTGTGGAGTCCGCCGCATCTTCTGGGGATCCTGGGTGGATTGCTCGGGGTGCTGGGGTGGATGCTGGTCCTGGCTTCCCCGTACGGTGTCGAAGTTTCCGACGGGCTCGTCCGCGCTCTCCTCTTCGCCTTCGCCGTCCTTCTCCTCACGGGAAGCCTCTTTGCCCTGGGTGAATACGATCACGATCCGGCGGTGCGGGGACCCTGGCTGTACCCCGCCATGGCGGGTCTTCTGGCCCCATGGGTCCTGGTGGCGGCCCGGAACTGGCTCGGGTGGGCCCGGGGAGGGACCCTGGTTACAATCGGTTACACGGTGTTGCGGCTGGCGCTTGTGGCGGGCGTGTGGGGCATGGGCCTGCCGTGGCTGGGTGTCCCGCCCGTGGTCGTCGTAGGCGCCCTTCTTCTGGATGGCCTTCCCAAGCGCCGGGGAGCCGGCATGGCTGGCGCGATATTTGGGCTCGCGTTCACACTCTCCGACTATCCGCTGACCTCCTTCCTCAGCGGCAGGGCATGGACCAGCTTGGAGTGGGCCGGAACGCTCTCCGCCGCGGCGGCCGCCGGCTGGGCCAGTGCTCGCCTGGGATCAACTCTCTCGGCGTCATCCAGGTCGAGACGAGAGGCAGAATAGCACCGGGAGCGTCTCGATCTTGCGTCATGTCAGCGCTCGGGGACGAGCGTGTGGGTGAACCTGACCCGGCCGTTTCCGTCCACGATTCGAACCCTGAGCCCTGAGGGCTCGACCGTCACCTCCCCGAAGTTCTGGATGCCGCCCAGGGAAAAGAGTGATTGCGGGTTCAGCGCCCTGTCCAGCGGGCGGGGGATCCCGGTCGAGGCGGCCAACGGCCCGGCGATGAACTCGTGAACGGCCCAGCCCGGTGTCGGCTCGTGGCGAATTACCTCGGCATGGTGCAGATCGGCCGCAATGAAGACGAGATTCCTCACGCCGCGCTCCCACAGCGCACGCAGGATGGCATCCCGCTCGTGGGCGAACCCGGTGGCGTTCTCTTCGGGGACGCCTAGGATGTTGGCGTTGGTCCAGGAATCGCGGGCGACGTTACCTGTGGGCACGGACAGCGACACGCTGGTCACCACAATCTTCCAGATCGCCGTGGAGTCAGCGACCGACTGGATGAGCCAGCGCCGCTGGGAGGCCCCCAGCATGGTCTTGGCCGGCCCATCCCTTTCGCTGTTCGGCCTCCGGTACTGCCGGGTGTCCAGGATGAAGAGTTCCAGCAGGCCGCCCCAGCGGAATTGCCGGTAGAGCCGCCCCGGCTCTTCGGGAGGAGGGAGGATCGGGAAGTAATCCAGGAACGCCTGGCGCCCGATAGGCATGAGAGGCTCGCTCACCCCGGAAAAGTCATTCTTGACCTCATGATCATCCCAGATGGCATAGACCGAGAGGCGCCTGAAGAATTCCTGGACCCCAGGGTCGGATCGGTTGTACCGGTGCTTGGCCCAGAAGTCTTGGACCGACTCCGCGATGAAGCCGTAGCCAGGCACGCGATCCGTCCCCTGGCAGACATGATCGGCATAGATCGTGTCGCCCACGAAAAGGAAGAAGTCTCCCGCGAATCGTGTCAGCGCGCGGAAGATCGGGTACCCATCGGAGACGTGCCGGCAATGGGCCAGACTCCCCAGGTCCCCGCTCCACAGGAATCGCACGGGAACGTCCTGGCCGGCGGGAGGGGCGGTGACGAGCTCCCCTTCCGCCCTGCCCGCCCCCTGCTCCACCAGGTACCGGTACCTGCTCGAGGGAGCCAGAGGCGCCAGCAGAACCTTGCCGGTGAGGTCGGCAGCGGGCGTGACCAGCACCTGCGCCATGGTCTCCCCTCGACGCCCGACCGGCCCGTAGCGGACGTGGACTATCCCCGGCGATTGTCCTCGCAGCCACAACACCGCCGTCGAGTCGGTAACGTCGCCCACGGTGACGAGGAGAGACAGGTCAGCAGCGAGGGGGACCGGGCCGCGTCCAGCCGTGGCCGGGAGGCATCCGGGGAGGAGCAGCGCGGCCATAAGGACCGCAAGGAAGTTGGTCATTTCGGGCATCGGATTCCTGAGCAGACCGGAAGCTCCTATTGGCGGAGGCGGGGGTCCAGGGTGTCGCGCAGGCCGTCCCCGAAAAGGTTGAAGCCGATCACCACGATCATGATGGCCACGCCGGGGATGGTGGCCACGTGGGGTGCCACGATGAGGTAGCTCCGAGCATTCGACAGCATGGCGCCCCACTCCGGCGTCGGCGGCTGGACGCCGAGCCCCAGGAAGCTCAGGCCGGACGCCGTCAGGAGCACCGTGGCCATTCGGAGGGTTGACTGCACGATAATTGGCGCCATGCAATTGGGCAGCAGGTGCCGGAACATGATCCGGTTGCTGCCGCTTCCGAGCGCCAGGGCCGCCTCGACGAACTCCCGCTCCTTCAGGGACAGGATGGATGCTCGCACGATCCGGGCGAACTGTGGGACGGAAGAGATCCCTGCCGCCAACATCAGGTTGAGGAGTCCCGGCCCCAGCGCCGCGATGATGCCCAGGGCCAGGAAGATGCCCGGAAAGGCCAACAGGACGTCCATGGCCCGCATGATGACGTTGTCCACGTGCCCACCCAGGTAGCCACCCACCGACCCCAAGGCCAGGCCAACGATCAGTGCCAGGACCACGGCGACCACCTGGATCTGCAGAGACACTCGTGCGCCGTAGAGGATCCGGCTGAGCAGATCGCGCCCCAGCTCGTCCGTGCCCAGCCAATGGGTCGCACCGGGAGGTTGCAGCCGGTCGTTGAGATTCCCCTGGACGGGATTGAAAGGCACCAGGATCGGCGCCAGGACCGCCAGGAACACGAACACCGCCACGATGCCGGCACCGGCGATGGCCGCCCGGTTCCGGCAGAGGCGCCGCCACAGGTCGGCCAACTCCCCGCCGGCCATGACCCGCTCTTGCCTCTCCCGCAATGTCTCGGTCGCTACTGCCGCCATCGCTCACTTCCAGGGGTCAGGAGACAAATCGTTCGGTGGTTCGGGAGTTCGATGGTTCGGGAGTTCTCTCGGGAACGGAACAACCGAACGACTGAACTCTCGAACCGTCGAACGCTCTTCGCTTGGTCCAGTCATCACTTCTTCACTCGTACCGGATCCGCGGGTCGAAAAACGCGTACGCCACGTCCGTCAGCAGATTCACCAGCACAAAGGTCGTGGCCACCGCGACCATGGCCCCCTGGACCACAGGGTAGTCCCGGGCAAAGATCCCCTCCACCAGCAGCCGCCCGATCCCTGGAAGGGCGAACACCGTCTCGGTCAGGACCGCGCCCCCCAGCATGGTTCCGAACTCCAAGCCGAACACGGTGAGGACCGGGATCATGGCGTTCTTCAGGCCGTGGCGGAAGATGACCACGCTCTCGCGGTACCCCGTGGCTCGCGCCGTCCGGATGTAGTCCTGCCGCGTGACCTCCAGCATGGAGGCTCGGGTCATCCTCGCGATGACCGCCGCCGATGCGCTCCCCAGGGCGATGGCGGGCAGGATGAGATACCGCAGGCCTCCGGTCCCACCCGACGGAAGCCAGTGCAGTTTCACCGCGAAGACCAGAATGAGCAGGAGACCCAGCCAGAAGATGGGCATGGAAATGCCGAAGAGGGCACCCAGCATGCTGGCCGTATCGAAGATGGAGTATTGCCGCGTGGAGGATACGATCCCCGCCAGGAGGCCGATGGCCGAGGCCACCAGGATACTGGCCAGGGAGAGCTGCAGGGTGAAGGTCAGCCGTTGGAAGAGCAGCTCGCGCACCGGATGACGCGATTGAATGGAGATGCCGAGGTCGCCCTGGGCGGCACTCACAACGAAACGCACGTATTGAACCGCCAGCGGCTTGTCCAGGCCATACTCGACCCGGATGCGGTCCACATCCTCCTTGGTGGCTTCCTGCCCTGCCAGGATCTCAGCCGGGTCGCCGGGAACCAGGTGCAGGAGAAAAAAGGCGACGAGGGTCACGCCGAACAGCACGGGTGCCAGCATGAAAACCCGGTGGAGGATATAGCGCAGCATGGGGTGTCTGTCGTCCCCTGGAAAAAACGAAGGGGCGGACGGATCCTCGGACGATCGCGATCCGGCCGCCCCACGTCTTCGGCCCGAGAACTAGATCCGGCTACTTCTCCTTCCAGGTGTCCTTGTCCACGTACACCAGTTCCAGGGGAGAGTTGATGACCCCGTGGAGCTTCAGGGACATGCCCACCGTCTCCTTGGTGGCCAAGATGTAAATGGCGGCGGGATCCTTCACCAGGAACTCCTGTGCCTCGCGCAGGTACTGGTCGCGCGCCTTCCGGTTGGTGGCCACGACGGCCTTGTTGATCAACTCGTCCAGGGTCTTGCTACAATAGAAGCCGAGGTTGGACCCCCGCGGGTAGAACTGGTCACACGCCGAGATCGGATAGATCCCCCAGCGTGCCTCGGCCGTGGAGGGCGACCAGCCCAGGAGGTGCATCTCGGCCTTGTTTTCCGCCGCTGGCTTCCGCAGGGCGGCCAGGTAGGCCCCCCAGTCGGCCGTCTCCAGCGACGCGTCCACCCCCACAGCGGCGAGTTGCTGTTGCACCGCCTGCGCCAACTCGAAATCCTTGAGGTAGCGCCCCTTGGGCGTCCAAAGATTGGTCTTGAACCCGTTGGGATAGCCGGCCTCTGCCAGGAGCTTCTTGGCCTTGGCCGGGTCGTAGGGATATCCCTTCACCGGCGCGTAGCCGTTGTTCAGGGGTCCCACCAGGGTCGGGATGACCGCGGCGAGTCCCTGATAGATGTTCTTCACGATGGACTCCTTGTCCACCGCGTAGTTCAGCGCTTCTCGTACCCGGATGTCGTCGAAGGGTTTCTTTGTCACGTTGAACTTGACCCAGAGGGCGCGGTTGCTCTGCTCCGCGTAGATGCGAACCCGCCCCTCGCGCATCAGGCGGGGCACCTCCTCCGGCGGGATGCGGACGATCAGATCGTAGTCCCCCGCCTCCAGCCCCAGGACCCGAGCCGAGTCCTCTCGGACCGTCCGCACGATGATCTTGTCAAGCCGGGGCTTCCCCTCGTAATAGTCGTCATTGCGCTCGAGGACGACGCGATCCCCTCGCACCCACTCCACGAACTTGAACGGCCCGGTCCCCACCGGATGCAGGGTCAGATCCCTGCCCCACTTCTTGTGCGCCGCGGGGCTGACCATGGCCGTTGCGCTGTGCGCCAGGTTGTTCAGGAAGAACGCAAAGGGCACCTTGAGGGTGAACTTCACCGTGTAGTCGTCCACGACCTCCACCGACTGGATGATTGGAGTGTGGAGGCTAGCCTTCAGGGGTTTCTCCGGGCCCAGGAACCGGTCGAAGTTGTACTTCACCACCTGGGCGTTGAAGGGCGTCCCGTCGTGAAATTTCACTCCCTTGCGCAGCTTGAAGGTCCAGGTCAACCCATCCTTGGACTGAGTCCAACTGGTGGCCAGGTCCGGATGGATGTTCAGCCTGGCGTCGAACTTCACCAGGAAGTTGTTCATCATCCGGCCAACAGCTTCACCCGGGTTGCTGTCGGTGTTGGCCGGATCCAGGCTGTCCGGATCGGCGCCGGCGCCGTAGATCAGCGTTCCTCCGCTGACAGGCTGTGTCGCCGCCAAGGCGTCCGGCGCCAGACCCACCGCTCCGGCGAGGAGTGCAATTGCAAAACACCACCATGTCCGTCGCATGATGACCACCTCCTACTCCTATATCACCATCGTCTCCACGACTCGACTCGAGTGAGCACCCGCACGAAAGAGTTCTGGAGAATATCAAAAGGGGAGAGGGCCAGGCAAGGGAATACGGCTACAGTCTCGCCCACGCCTCCGTCAGCGTCCGCTTGGCGTTGGCGATGATCGCCCCGGAGGTCTCTCCGGCAGCCGGCTTCACCTCGAAGGCCACCACCGGGCGCCGCCCCTTGGCCAGGTACTGGATCTCGAAGAGGCCCCTCAGGAATTCCACGACCTGGGGGACATCGTTCTCCCCGCCCGGAGTGCCGAAGCGGGGGTGCTGATCCCCGTAGAGCGGGTGGCCCTGCTGCTTCACGCTGTTCCCAATGTGGATGTGGGCGATGTTGGCCTTCTTCAGTGTGCCAAAGGCCTTTTTCGGGCTTTCCTCCTGGATCGGCAGGTGGCTGAGGTCCACCATAATGCCGAACTCCGGGAAGTCCTTGCGCACCGCCTTGCATACGGTCAACGCGTCCTTGTGGGGGCCGATCAGGCACTTCTTGTCGTACTTGGCGTCAAAGCTCTCCAGAACCAGGCGCAACCCCTTGCCCTTACAGTAGGCCGCGAGTTCCCGCAGGGAATCGATCAGAAGCTTCATGGCCTCTTCACGCCGCTGGCCCGGGTCCGGGCCGCTCAAGACTGCCAGGGCCTCGGCCCCGACTCCGGCCGCCTCGTCTGCACACGCCTTCACCTGGTCCACGGCCCGCTTGCGCTCGCCCGGATCGAAGCTGTTCAGGTTCAGCTTCTGGGTGAGCAGTGCCGGCTGGGCCCCATACCCCACGGTCATGCCGCTGGCGGCCAGGAGCGACTTCACCCGCTGGCGCTCTGCCGGGTCTTTGATCCAGGTGATCTCCACGGCCGAGAAGAAGTCGTCCTCGACGATCTTCGTGAGGGTGTCGTAGATCGGGCCCTCGCCCTTGAGGCACTCGGGATACGCCATGAAATGCACGATACCGACCTTCATGTAGGATTGCAGAGAATCACGCATGGATGCCTCCTTTTGTGAGAGGATCATGGATCAATTCGCAGGCTCGGCTCACCGCATACCCCGGGAGTATACCAAGGCGCGACTTCCCCCGCCAGCCATTGTGCGATCCACCGATCAATCCCGGTTGACAGGGGTTGTGCAGGCACACAACCGGAGGGAAACGTCAGGAGAGCCTGAGACTGGAGGCACGCGGCATCCAAGCGTCCAGTGTCTGGGCTAGCCCGAATTATTCGTGAAGTCGCTTCGCACGTCGGAACGGCCCCCTCACCCCATCCCTCTCCCGTCACCCGTTGCATTGGGAAGAGCAACGGGTCCCCGGGAGAGGGGATCAGAAAATGTGCCCCTCTCCCTCGATGGGAGAGGGCGCGGGTGAGGGTGTCTCAGGGATTTGGTGAATAATCCGGGCTAGAGGCCACGGAAGGGTCAGGCGGGATCCAAGCGTCGATGTTGGCGCGATGGGGGAAGGCGAAGTTGAGACCGGCCCCGCCGGGCATGCAGGGCGCCGGACCTCTCCAACCAAATGCGCCGGATGCCCTCAAGCCAGAGGCCGGCCACGGTCGGGAGGGCACCCACAACGGGAGAGGGATGTATCCGCCGGTCCCGCGAGGGTCTCCGCCGGTCGTCGCGAACGCAATATGCCCCCCGCCGCCGCTCACCCCGTCGGCGGTCCAGGATAACCTGAACGCCGCGGACCTCCTCGAAGGCGGTCTGGATTTCGGGCAGAAGAAACGACCGTTCGGGAGGCACGACGGCATACTGCAACCCGGCATGCAGCCATCGCCGGGCACAGGACGGGCAGATCCCGTGGGAAACCATCGGGTCCGCGGGATCCCCGTTGGCTAACGTCTTGCCGCACCACGCACACACTACGCGCATTGGTCGCCAATCCTACCCCAATCTGTTTTCTTCTGGCAAGTCGAATGCCAGGATGGATAATCCCCACCGAACAAGTTGCTTGTCCACTCCAACTCCCCGGAACTCTGACATGTTTCCACCACCTCCAAACGGAAGGAACAGTCCCGTAAATGAGAGCGGACGGCTCCTGCCAGCTTGCCATTGTTAGTTGTCCCGACGCCTTGTGCCGCTTGGAGAGGGCGATACACCCGCCGCCGAGTCTTGGACCGCCACGCCCTCAACCAGTTAGCGTGTGAGAGGTTGTTCCCCGGTGACCGTCGGATTTCTTGCGATGCCCGAATCCTGGCGGCCGGAACCCCGAATCAGCCTCTGCCTTGCTGTCCACGGATTGCTCTGCTACCCTGACCGGGTCTGAGGATATCGCAAGAGGGTCTCGTTCATTTCGCCACCCCATGAGGTGACTCTCCATGCCTGCTTTTCCGGCCATGTTCCGGCCGTGGGTTCTGCTGCGAGACGAGCCGTCCTCCCCCGGGATCGAGCGTCGAACGTCCTCCACACCTCTCCCCAGGCCGAGGGGAGAAGCATGATTCGATTGGATATCCGGAAGTTCCCGGGGACGTCGCCACTGGTCCGCGACTATGTGCATGCGTTCTCGCGGCTCCAATCTTTTTTCGCCTCGGATCCCCGGGCCGCCGATGCGTATCGAGAGCAGGCCAAGCAGTACGACGCCAGGCTGGATCGCCGATCCGAGGTCTGCGACGTCCTGGCTGCGCAAAACACAGCCTGGAACGCCCCGCCTCCCATGAGGCAGCACATCCAAGAACTTCGGCAGCCGAGGGCTGTGGCGGTCCTCACCGGTCAGCAAACCGGACTCTTCGGCGGTCCCCTTTTTACCCTCTACAAGGCCCTCACGGCCGTGCGCCTGGCGGCGCGTCTGAGGATAGACCTGCAACGCCCCGTGATCCCCATCTTCTGGTTGACCTCGGAAGATCACGATGTGGCCGAGGTGGATCACGTCCACCTCCTGGATCGCACGGGGACCCTGGTGACAGTGCGTCACGCGTCCTGGGGACCTCCGCCCGGGTTCCTTCCGGCAAATCTTCGACTCGGGCCGGCCATCCTGGAAACCCTGGAGAAGACCTGGTCGCTCCTCCCCACGACGGAATTCAGCCCCGCCCTTCGCGAGGCCCTTGGCCGGGCCTTTGCGCCCGACCGGACCCTGGCCGACGCCTTCGCCCACTGGGCGCTTCACCTCCTCGGCGAAAGCGGCCTGGTGCTGGTTGACGGTGCGGACCCACGGCTGAAGCGGCTTGTGGCGGATGTCTTCCGACAGGAGCTGGAGGAGGCGCCTCGCTCGGCCCGGTGCATCCTCGAGGCGAGCGAATCCCTTCGGGCGCTGGGCTACTCGCCCCAGATCGAGGCGCGTCCCGACGGCGTAAACTGCTTCCTGCTCCGGGGGGGTCGCCGTGGCCTGACCAGAGACGGGACAGGGTTCCGGCTGCGCGACAGCAGCCAGGTGATCCCGGCCGGCGAAATGCGCCGACTGATACAGGAGCAGCCGGAGTCCTTCAGTCCAAACGTCGCCTTGCGGCCCATCGTGCAGGATTCGCTTTTCCCCACGCTTGCCTATGTGGCGGGGCCCGGCGAGCTGGCCTATTTCGCCCAGCTCCGCCCCGTCTACCAGGCCTTCGGTGTGTCGATGCCCCTCATCGTCCCGCGGGCATCCCTCACCCTGTTGGATCCACGCGCGGCCCACCTCCTGGAACGGTTTCACCTCGGCCTCCCCGACCTCACCCTGGAGCCGGAGCAACTGGCCAGCCGGGTGTTGCGGGCGCACCTGCCCCCCGATCTGGATGCCACCCTGGCCAAGGCTCGCAAGAGCGTGGAGGAGATCTTCCAGGGTGTGGGCGAGGCCATCGCCGCCGTGGACCCGACCCTCCGGGCCACCGTCGGGCAGACCTCCGGCCATATCCAGGGGCATCTGGATCAACTGGAACGCAAAGCGGTGCAAGCCCTGAAGCGGCGCGAGACGGAGACCCGGCAGCAGGTCCAGCGCGTGCGCGAGAGCCTCATGCCCGGTGGAAAGCCGCAGGAGCGAATCTTTCCCCTCCTCCCCTTCCTGGCCCGGTATGGCCCGTCGGTGATCGAGGTGATCCGGGACGCCATCGACGGTCCCGGCTGGGACCATCAACTCATAACACTAAGAACCGGGCACCCTCTGGGTGGCGACAGCGAACGCCGACAGCGATAAATACCGAAAGCCGACAGCGATAGCGACAGCGAGATCCGAAACGAATGGCGAAGAAGCAGCGAGGGGGGGGACCAATGTTTAAGTTCGAACGCTTAGACGCGTGGAAGGTGTCTCTGGAGCTTTACAGGAAGATTGCGGCAACTGCCACGAGACTCAAGGGCAGGGATCAGCTCTTTCTGGCTGATCAAATCAGGCGTGCTGCTCTCTCCATCAGTGCCAATATCGCTGAAGGGACCGGGCGCGAAGGCATCAGAGAGTCCAAACAGTTTTTCAACATCGCCAAGGGATCGGTTTACGAGGTTGTCGGCATCGCCCATGTTCTACGCCAGGAAGGCCTGCTACAGGCGGACGAATTCTCCGAAGCGTATCAACTCTGCGATCGCATTGCGGGTATGCTATCCGGTTTGATCTCAAAACGATAAGCGCTGACAACGACGAACACGTCTTTACCGCTGTCGGATGTCCCTGTCGCTGTCGGGTTCATCACTGTCCCTGTCGTTGTCGGTTCTCGCTGTAGATTTTTTCGCTGTCGCTGTCGGATATCCCTGTCGGCTGTTTGGGGCTTGTCATGAAGATCGGCATCACCTGTTACCCGACGTATGGCGGAAGTGGCGTCGTGGCCACCGAGCTGGGCAAGGCGTTGGCCCAGCGTGGGCACGAGATCCACTTTATCAGCTACTCCCTGCCTTTCCGGCTCCAGACCTATCACGAGCGGATCTTCTTCCACGAGGTGGAGATGGTGGATTACCCGCTGCTGGAGCATCCCCCTTACGCCATCGCCCTGGCGGCCAAGATGTCCGAGGTGGGCGCCCAGGCCGGCCTGGACGTCTTTCACGTCCATTACGCCATGCCCCACGCCGTCTCTGCGTTTCTGGCCAAAGCCATCCTGGGGCAGGGGCGGCCCAAGATCATCACGACGCTCCACGGCACCGACATCACCCTGGTGGGCAACGACCGTTCCCTTTTCCCTATGACGCGGTTCGCCCTCGAGCAGTCGGACGGGATCACCTGTGTCTCGCGTTACCTCCAGGCGAAGACCCGCGAGGTGTTCGAAACCACTCGACCCATCTCGGTCATCCCCAACTTTGTGGACACCCAACAATTTACCCCCGAAGCACGGCCCCACCTGCGGGAGCACCTAGCCCCCCACGGCGAGCGCATCCTGGCCCACCTGTCGAACTTTCGTCCGCCGAAACGGGCGCCTGACGTGGTTCGGGTCTTTGCCCAGGTCCGTGCCGCGCTGCCCGCCAAGCTGCTCCTGATCGGGGACGGCCCGGACCGGCCGGTGGCCCTGCAGTTGGCCCAGAGCCTGGGAGTGGCACGGGACGTCTTCTTCCTCGGGAAACAGGACGACGTGGAAAGCCTTTTGGCCATCGCGGAACTGTTCCTGCTGCCGAGCGAAGAGGAGGCCTTCGGCCTGGCAGCACTGGAGGCCATGAGCTGCGCCGTGCCCGTCATTGCGACCACGGTGGGCGGCCTGCCGGAGGTCGTCGAGGATGGAAAATGCGGCTTCCTGTTCGCACCAGGCGACGTGGATGGCATGGCCCGCGCCTGCCTGACCCTGCTGAATGACCGCGGACGCCATGAGGAATTTCGAAGCGCGGCACGCCGCCGCGCCGTCTCCCAATTCGACACCAGCCTGATTGTCCCCCAGTACGAAGCCTACTACCGGGAGATCGCCGATCGCTGATCTCGACAGCGACAGGGACAGGGACAGGGAGGGGCAGAAAGGCGCCTCCGATTCGCTGTCGCTGTCCCTGTCCCTGTCGGTACTTGGTTTCTCGGCTCTCCGTCCCCTTTCCCCCTTGACACTTACCCGACCCAGGGATAATAAGGCGTTGTGTTCCGGCGCGTTTGGCTGCTCAGAGGTGCCCCCAGTAACTCACCGAGGCGCAGGGAACCGGCCCTCGGGGTCCTTGCGGTGTCCCGTCGCCCCTGCCTGTCGTTCATCCATCCTCCGCTTTGGCTGACAGCTGTCCTTTCCACACTTGCGCTGACCGGTTGTGCGACCACCGACGAGCAGCGGTTCCCCCTGGATTACGTCTCGGGGCAGCGGGCCGCACAGAATCTCAGCACGGCCGGAGACGCCTTCGCCGCCTACAAACGGATGGGCACCGACCTCGAACGGCAGGGGCACTTTGGCCAGGCGGCCATCGCTTATTCAAATGCCTTTGTGTCGGCACGGGCCCTCGGACGCCTCCAGGTGGCCCTGGAAACAAGCCAGAAGGCCGTGGAGATGGCGGAGCGCACTGGGAATCCACGGCACATCGCCCCGGCATTGATTCGCCTCGGGCAGACCCACATGGACCTCAATGCCCCGCAAAGGGCAATCCCGGTTTTCGAGAAGGCCGCCCAGCATGCGCAGGATGCCCGGAATCCCAACGCCGAGGGCAGCAGCTATATCTGGCTCAGCCGGGCATACCGGCGCCTGGGGAAACCGGACCTGGCCAGAGAAAACACGGAGGAGGCCGTCTCCGTCCTGGAGTCAGCCATCCTGCGCATGCAAGGTGGGAGGAGAGGCCGGGGATCTCGGGGAGAGGGCGGGCTCTGGAATATGGAACGGAATTACGCCAATGCGCTCCTTGATCTGGGCCGGAATGATCTGGCGCTGAGCCGGCTGGAATCCGCCCGGACCGCATTCCAGAAGGCCCTGGAGGCGGCGAGACGAATCGGGGATCCCCATTTGATGGCCCATGCCCAGCAGGGTTTGGGCAGAGTGGCCGCCGGTCGTCGGGAATTCCAGGCCGCCGTGACTCACCTGCAGGAGGCCCTTCGCCTCTCGCAACAGGCTGCCTTCGTCGAGACCACTCAGAGGATCCTTGGACGCATCTATCGTGAGGTGGGCGACCTTTCGCAGTCGGAGGATTTCCTCCGCAAGGCCGTGGCAAGCATCGAAGACATGCGCTCGCAGCTCCAGTCCGAGGAGCACCGCGAGGCCTTCGTCGAGGACAAGATGGGGGCCTATGCCCAGCTCATCCAGGTGCTCTTCGACCAAAGGAAAATAGCCGAGGCATTTGAGATGAGTGAGCGGGCCCGGGCCCGGGCGTTCCTGGACCTGCTGGGAAATCGGGTGAGCCTCTCCAAGGGGCGGAGTGCAGCTACGCCGAGCGTGAGGTCCGAGAGGTGGAGCGGCTGTTCCCTCGGGTAACGGTGCTCGTGCGCAAGGACGCGACCAAAGGGCAGACGCGGCGCCGCCTGGACGCGCAGTCCCTGATCCACCTGGCCACCCACGCGGATTTGGACGAGCAGGACCCCCTGGGCTCCGCCCTGCTGCTCCGGCCAGAGGCAGGCGACACCGGCCGCCTGGAGGTCCAGGAGATCTTCGGGCTGAACCTCCACGCCGATCTGGTGATCCTCTCTGCCTGCGATACGTCCCTGGGGAAACTCACCCAGGGGGATGAGGTCGTGGGGCTGACCCGGGCCTTCATCTACGCCGGGACCCCCTCTGTCATCAGCACCCTCTGGCGGGTGGACGACCGGGCCAGCTACGAACTCATGCGGGCGTTCTACGAGAACCTCCGGGCGGGCCAGCCCAAGGGCGAATCCCTCCGCCAGGCCCAGCTCGCGATTCTGCAACGCTACCCGCATCCTTACTATTGGGCAGCGTACCAGTTGACGGGTGAACCCCGATAAGACGTCCGACAGCGACAGGGACAGCGACAGCGATACGGATGGGGATAGTGAGAGGGAGGCGGGGCTCTTTCGTTGTCGGAGATCGCTGTCGCTGTCGAGGCGACACGGCAGCAGCGAGTCACGGCAGTTGGGTGTTGAGCACCTCGGGAACGTGAGGACCCATAGATGCAGTTTCGGTTTCCGGAGTTGCGAGCACGCCACCGCCGCTTCCTGCTGGGCCTGACCCTGGGGTTCCTGGCCAGCGCCGTGGTGGCGACCCTCACCTCCCTGGGATATTTCTCCGGGTACCAGGGGAAGGCGCTGGACCTGTATTTCTGGATCCAGGGTCGGGCGCGCGCGCCCGAGATCGTGCTGGTCGCGATCGACGATGCCGCCTTCCAGCGCCTGAACGAGCGCCAGCCCCTCCCACGCGACTATCTTGCCGGCGTCGTCCGCGGCCTGCGGAAAAGCGGGGCGCGAGCCATCGGTTTGGACATTGACCTGCGGCGGCCCACCACCCCGGCCGACGATCAAGCCCTGGTGGCCGCGATCCAGGGCGAGCCGGGGGGCCCGGTGATCCCGGCGGTGGTCGCCCGGACCCTCCAGGCCATGCCCGCAACGGACGGAGAATTTCGCTTCCAACCGGCGCCGCTGTTCCGTCCCGCCCTCGAAGGGGTCTCGGGCTTTGCCGAGGTGCCCAGGGATGATGACGGGTTCTTCCGCCGGATTCCTCTGGTCGTCCCCCTGGAGAGTGGAGAGGTCTTTCCCTCGCTTTCGCTCGCGCTGTTGGCCCGTCTGGGCGGGCAGGACTCCGCAAGTCTTGCCCGAGCATTGGCGGCACCGGAGCCGATTGAGCTTTCCCTTCCGGAATGGGACGAGGCCCGTGGGAAGGGGCGCGGCACGTCTCCGCTCCGCTTTTATCAAGACGAGGACTGGAAGATCAACTTTGTCGGCCCCTCCGGGAGCTTCCTGACCATAGGCAGCGACGCCGTGTACCCGCTGGGTGCGTCCGGTGGCCCGGTGGCTGACGACAACCCCTTTCGGGATCGGATCGTCCTGATCGGCGCAACCTTCGCAGACAGCCGGGATGCCTTCCCGACGCCTCGCGGCCTCATGTACGGCGTGGAGATCCATGCCAACATCCTGCACACCCTGCTCACCCGGAGCCAGATCCAGCCGGTCTCCTGGGGCACAAGCCTGGTGCTCCAGTTCCTGGTGTGCCTCGTCCTCAGCGCCCTCTTCGCCGTGGTCCAGCCGAACCGGGCCTTGCTCATCTCGGTGATCGGTGCGGCCCTCCTGACCGCCGGCACCAGCGCCTGGAGGAGCGCCCCCGGTACCTACTGGTTCGACGTCCTGACGCCGATCCTGGCGATTCGACTGAGCAGCAGCCTGCACGACGCCATGGAACGGCGCCGCATCCAGCGGTCTTTCCATCAGTACGTCGGCCGGGAGGTGGCGGAGCGGATCTACAGCGACGATCCCGCCTTAGCGGGACAGCGGCGGACCGTCTCGATCATGTTCACCGACCTGCGGGATTTCACGACCCTGTCGGAAGCCATGGCCGCCGAGCAAGTCGCCCAGCAACTCAACGAGTACTTCCCCATGATGGTCCAGGCCGTGGAACGGAATCACGGCATCATCAACGACTTCATCGGCGATGCCGTGATGGCGGTCTACGGCGCGCCGGTGGACAACCCGGACCACGCCCTGGATGCCGTCCGGACCGCTCTCCAGATGCAGGCTGGGCTGGAGGTCCTGAATGCTGGATGGCAGGCGCGGGGGCTCCCCACCCTCAGGATGGGAATCGGCATCCATACCGGGTCGGTGTTCGCCGGAAACGTGGGGGCACCCAGGCGGATGAAGTACACGGTCGTCGGCGATGCGGTCAACGTGGCCGCCCGCCTCGAGGGCCTGAACAAGGATCTCCAGACCACGCTCCTGATCAGCGGCGACACCTATGCGAGCGTGAAGGATTGGATCAAGGCCGAGGATCGCGGCGACTTCCGGGTGAAGGGTCGTCACCAGGTGGTCAAGGTCTACGAGATCCTGGGCCTCGTGGACGCTGCGGCGGGCCCGCAGGGGAGGCACCCATGAGGACGCGACGCTGGGCCGTCTTCTTCGGTTGCGTGTGGGGGATCCTGGAGAGTCTGGCGCCGGCGCACGCCTTCGCGGCGTCCGCCGGAGATCCCGTCGCCATCCTGACGGAGATCAAACCGGGGCAAGGCGAGGTGCGGGTCAAACTGGCGGCCGAGGCGGGCTGGAAAGCCCCCCTGCCGCTCTTGTCCCTGCGAGCCGGTGATCAGCTCCGGGCCACGGGCAACGCCACGGCTGTCCTCCTGCTCATTGGCGGCCCGGGGACGGTTACTGTCTCCGTGGCGAACTCCCCCTATACGGCACAGGCGCCGGCCGCCCAGCCTGCCGGCGGGAGCGGAAGAACCCCGGGACTCGTGGCGAACCTCGGCCGGATCCTGGCGGGGAAGAAGAAGGAGCTGACGTACGTCCCGCTGGCCGTCCGGAGCGTCAAGCAGCCGCCCCTCCTGCTTTCCCCGCGCGAGGGAAAGCTCCTGATGTCCCCGGTGCTGGAGTGGGCCGGTTCCGATCGGCTGCGCTACACGATTCGGGTCCTCGGTCCGCAAGGCATGGTGTGGGAGCAGGGGAACCTCCCGAGGGGACCGCTTCCCTATCCCCCCGCAGCACCGCGCCTCCTCCCCGGCGTTGCCTACCGCTGGGAGCTGGAGGCCCGGGACTTCGCGCCGCAGCGGGGACAGTTCACGATCCTGCGGCCCCAGGAGATTGCGAAGGTCCGGGAGAGCCTGGACGCCCTGGCGCCGTCGGCGCTCTCCGGATACCCGAAGAACACCGTGACCCTGATGCGCGCGGGATTTCTCTTCGAGCAGGAACTGTATGCCGAGGCCCGGAACGAACTGCAGGTCGCCATCGCCGCCGACCCCGACGAGCCGAGTCTGCACCTGATGCTGGGACACGTGTATGAGCGGACCGGCCTCAAAGCGCTGGCCGCCGAAGAGTTTGACGAGGCCCAGTTCCTCGTAACGGCACCCACGCCACCTCACAAACCGTGAGGCTGGCTGCCGTCCGATCGTACGCCTAGCGACTCCTGGACAGCTTCGACAGGGATATCCGGGTACCCCCTGGGTGGCGACAGCGAAGGACCCAACGGGGAAGGGGGGCAACGATGTTCAAATTCGAAAAACTCGACGCGTGGAAGGTTTCCTTGGAGCTTTACCGGACGATCGCAGCGGCGATCAAGCAGTTCCGGCGGGATCAGCAGTTTTTGGCAGAACAAATCATGCGTGCAACGTTGTCGATCAGCGCGAACATCGCCGAGGGAACAGGGCGAGAGGGCATACGGGAGTCGAGGCAGTTCTTCAATATCGCGAAGGGATCTGTCTATGAGGTAGTCAGCATTGCTCATGTCTTGCGGCAAGAAGGTCTGCTGAAGGCCGAGGAGTTCTCTGACGCGTACCGGCTCTGCGACCGCATCGCGGGTATGCTATCCGGTTTGATCTCCAAGCGATAGAGTTTCGCAACGGTGACCGACGTCTTGTCGCCACCCAGGGGGTACCCGGATATCGCTGTCGCTGTCGGGTTCCCCGCTGTCGCTGTCGGTTCTTGAGTTTCAGGCGACCCGCTTCTTGAAGCTCAGCACTGCCCAGTAGAGTAGCACGAGGGAGAACCCGCTCAGAACGGCCAGGTCCCGCCACACCAGGAAGAATCCGGCCCCCCGCAACGTCACCGCGCGGACCGCGCGACAAAAGTACATCAGCGGGAACAGGTAGGAGACCGGTCGGATGGTCTCGGGGATGGCCTCGATGGGGGCGTACGCCCCGGAGAGCATGAACACCGGCAGGACGTAGAAGACGGCGATCTGGATCGCCTGAAACTGGGAGCGGGAGACGGCCGAGATCAGGAGGCCTGTCGCCAGCGAGGTGAGGACGAACAGGACGCACAGGCCGAGCAAGAGCGGCAGGCGTTCGCGGACAGGAACATTGAACCACCGGTCCGCCACGAAGAGGATCGTGACGACGTTGAGCAGCGAGACGCCCAGGTACGGGGTGAGCTTCCCCAGGATCAGCTCGGATCGGCGAATGGGGGTGACCATGATCTGATCCAGCGTCCCCTTTTCGCGTTCCCGGGTGATGCTGACGGCCATCAGCATGACGGTGAGGAGCTGCAGCGTGAGCCCGATGACCCCCGGCATGACGTACCCGAGGTAGCGGAGCCCGGGGTTGTATCGGATCTCCGTCTGGACGAATACCGGCTGGATCAGCCGGCGGCCCCGGTCCGGGCGGACGCCGCGGGCCCACAGTCCCCGGATCGCCCGCTCGGCGTTGTAGCGCTGGATGACCTGCTGCGCTACGCCCTCCACGATCGGCGCCGAGTTGTTGTCGGTGCCGTCCAACAAGAGGCTGAGCTGTGCGTCCTCTCCCGCCTCGATCTTCTGCATGAATCCCTGGGGGATGATGATGGCCGCCTTGACCTTTCCCTGGGCCAGAAGCTCCTGTGCCTCTTCGGTGGTCTTCACCTCGCCCTGGATCTGGACCTCGTCGTAGGTGCTGAAGGCCGTGACGATCACGTTGCTCTCCGGGGAACTGTCCTGGTTCAGGATGACCGACGGGATGTTGCGAAGCTCCCCCGTTTCCAGGGCCTTGCCAAACAGGAAGGTGAGGACGATGGGCATGACCAGGATGAGGGCGAGGCTGCGTCGATCCCGGAGGATCTGGCGGATCTCCTTGCGTGCCACGTGTCCGACGATCCCCAGCATGGCCTACCTCCGCCCCTCGCCATCCGGGACGCCGCGGGTCAGGGACATGAACACATCCTCCAGGGTGGGAGACACGGCCCGGATGGTCTTGACGGAGATCCCCTGGGCGCCGAGGGTCTCCTGCAGGTGGTGCCGGAGATGCGTGGCGGCCTTGGCGAAGACCCGGAGCGTGTGTCCATAGATGCTCACCCCCGTCACACCTTCCAGCTTGCGGGCGATTGCGGCCGCCTGCATCACGGGCCTCGCATCCACCTCCAACAGCTCCTCAGCCATCTCCGCCTTGCACTGGTCCGGGGAGCCGGAGCCGATGAAGCACCCTCGATGCATGAAGCCGATCGTCTGGCAGCGCTCCGCCTCTTCCACGTAGTGGGTGGTTACCAGGATGGTCCGCCCCTCGGCGGCAGCCCCGTAGAGGAGGTCCCAGATCCGCTGCCGGGAGGGGGGATCGGCCCCGGCCGTGGGCTCGTCCAGGAACAGGATCGTCGGCGAGTGCACCAAGGCGCAGCCCAGGGCCAGGCGCTGCTTGAGGCCGCCCGACAGGTGCTCGGTGAGGTCCCGGCGCCGCTCCGCCAGGCCCACCCGCGCCAGGGTCTCGGTCACCCGGCGCCGCCGCTCCTGCCCCGACAGGCGGTACACGCCGGCGAAGAAATCCAGGTTCTCCTCCACCGTCAGATCGCCGTAGAGGCTGAAGTGCTGGGGCATGTAGCCTACGATCCGCTTGATAGCCTCCACGTCTCGCGCCACGTCCAGCCCCGCCACGCGGGCGGTGCCTCCGCTGGGCAGGAGGAGCCCGCACAACATCCGGATGGTGGTGGTCTTGCCGGCCCCGTTGGGACCCAGGAAGCCGAAGATCTCCCCCGACCGCACGGTCAGGTTCAATCCCGCGACCGCGGTCACCGCCCCGAAGCAGCGGGTCAGGTTCGTTGTCTCGATGGCCATGGGCATGTCAGACTGCTCCTGATGCAAGGAAGAAACTGCACACCACCGCCTTTATACGGGACCCTTCCAAGGAGTGTCAATCTGTTTCGCCGAAGACGAGAAGCCGGGTACCCCCTGGGTGGGGATAGCGATAGGGACAGGGATCGGAATCGGGTCGGGTCCTCCCTGTCGCTGTCGGGTTTTCGCTGTCCCTGTCGCTGTCGCCACCCAGCGGGTACCCGGTTTCTTGGGAGGAATCCGGTTGACAACCCCGACGAAAATGACTAGTGTGCCGGCTGCTGCCATGGGCACGCGACCTGTTCGACTCGAGGGGGCAAATATGTCGGTCAAGAGGCTGCTCCTGGCCAAGCCGCGAGGCTTCTGTGCAGGGGTGGATCGCGCCATAGATGTCGTCAACCTGGCCCTGGATCTGTACCCCGGCCCCGTGTATGTCCGGAAGGAGATCGTGCACAACGTCCATGTCGTGAACGAACTCCGGGCGAAAGGGGCCAGCTTTGTGGACGAGCTGGACGAGGTCCCGGATGGCGCGACGGTGATCTTCAGCGCCCACGGCGTCTCGCCGGAGGTCCGGCAGCGGGCCGAGGCTCGCGGCCTGAAGGTCATTGACGCCACCTGCCCCCTGGTGACCAAGGTCCACCACGAGGCGGTCCGGTTCGCCCAGGAGAACCGGCCCATTGTCCTGGTGGGCCACGAGGGGCACGACGAGGTGATCGGGACCATGGGGCACGCCCCCGATCACATCCACCTGATCGGATCCGTGGAAGAGGCGCAGACCCTCCAGGTCTCCGAGCCGGATCGGATCGCCGTCATCACCCAGACGACCCTGAGCCTGGACGACACATCGGCGGTCATTGACACGCTGCGGGATCGCTTCCCCACCCTGACGGCACCGGCCCGGGACGACATCTGCTATGCCACCCAGAACCGCCAGATGGCGGTGAAGGCCATCGCCAAGTGTGCCCCGGTTATCCTGGTGATCGGATCCCAAAACAGCTCCAACAGTAATCGGCTGGCCGAGGTGGCCCGGGACGCCGGGGCCCGAGCCTATCTGATTGACGATATCTCCCAGATCGATCCCGCCTGGCTGGACGGCGTCGAATGTTTAGGGATCACCGCGGGGGCCTCGGCACCGGAATACCTCGTGGAAGAGGTGGTGGGCTATTTCCGGGTGCGGGGCGTCATGGAGATCGAAGAGATCGAGGCCGTGACCGAAGAAGTCAACTTCGCCCTGCCACCGGAATTGGCCCGTGACCACGCCGCCCGCGCGGCCACACGGGCCGCCTGACCCCGCCTGGACGGGGTCAGACCCCCGAGGGGTCGGGTGCGATCGATGGGCGCGACCCCGCCGAGGTGGTGGGGCAAGCGGCCCCCAGCGGGCCAGGATGAGCTACACGGGAACCGCCTCCGCAATGTCTCGGGACGTGAGTCGCGTCCTCACGCGAGCCAGCCGGTCTAACTTCTCCTACGCCTTCCTCTTCCTGCCCAGAGCCCAGCGCGACGCACTCTACAGCGTGTACGCCTTTTGCCGGGTCACCGATGACCTGGTGGATGAGGCCACGCCAACCGCCGGCATTCTCTTGCCCGCAGGGACGCCCTCGGCGGCGGGAGGCGTCATGCCCGCCGGCCCACCACCCGCCGGGATCTTTCTCCCGGCGGGCAATCCACCACCTGCGGGCGTCTCCATGCCCGCAGGAACACCCATTGAACGGTTGAAGGCCTGGCGGGCGGAACTGGATGCCTGCTTCCGCGGGGAGCCCACTCACCCGGTGACACAACGCCTGGCCGAGACCATCCTCGCCTTCCGCATCCCCCACGCCTACTTCGAGGAGCTATTGAACGGCGTGGAGATGGATCTCACGAAGTCCCGCTATGCCACCCTTGCGGAACTGCAGCAGTACTGCTATCGCGTGGCGGGCGTGGTGGGCCTGATGTGCATCGAGATCTTTGGGTATCGCCACCCGGCCACGCGGACGTACGCCGAGCGTCTGGGGACGGCCTTCCAGCTCACCAACATCCTGCGGGATCTGGGGACCGATGCAGACCGGGGGCGGATCTACCTGCCGCAGGAAGACCTGGAGCGTTTTGGCGTAGCCGAGGCCGACGTGCTGGCCCGGCGGAAGAGTCCGGCCTTCGACCAGCTCATGCGATTCGAGGTGGGACGCGCTCGACAGATGTATGCGGCCGCGGAGGACGCGCTGCCCCCCGAGGACCGGCGGAGGATGCTGGCTGCAGAGATCATGGGCGCCATTTACGCCCGCCTCCTGGAGCGGATCGAGGACGCAAATTACGACGTGTTCTCCCGCCGGATCCGTCTCTCGAAAGCGCACCGGCTGTGGCTCGCCACGCGCTGCTGGGCGAGACACCGGCTGCGCCCTCGCTGAACCCAAATATTTCACCACCAAGACACCAAGACACCACCGGCCTGCTAAGGACAAGGCCTTCCAAGGGCCAGACCAGGACAGGCCGATGCACGAGGTACCCGGCTGCCCTGCCCTGCGGAATGCCAGCGTCTCTCGGCGACATCTCCTTGGTGTCTTGTCCCGCCTTGGCGGGATTGGTGGTTGAACTGCAATGTCCGGGCTGAACTGCCGAACTACCGAACAGCCGACCGCTCTTAGGCTTTGCCTCCCCCCCCTGGCTCCGGATCCTTCGGGTGGAGATCGGTCATGCTGACGCCCGGGAGATACTCCACCGTCCGCTCTTCCCGCAGCTCCTCCAGGCGCCGGACCACGTCCCGGATGCGGACGGCGCCACGGCTGATCGCCTCCAGCCTCTTGCGCACCTCCTCCGGAAGGCTTTTTGCCTCGAGCAGCAGCAGCTGGGCGTACCCCAGGATCGTTCCCAGGGGATTGTTGATCTCGTGCCGGATCGCCAGCCCGACCTCCCCGATGGCAGCCAGCCGTTCCATCCGGATGATCCGTTCCTGGGCCGCCACCAGCTCCTGATTCTTTTGCGTCAGCTCTTCGGCCTTGTGGCGCAGCTCGCGTTTGAGGGCCAGCGTGCGCAGGCACCCGTAGACCCGAGCCAGGAGCTCCTCCGAGTGGTAGGGCTTGGGGATGTAATCGTCCGCGCCGCTCCTCAGCCCCTCCACGCGCTCTTCCACCCGATCCCGGGCCGTCAGGATGATGACGGGGAGATCCCGCATCGCGGGATCCGCCTTGATCTCCCGGCACAACTGCTCCCCGTCCCCGTCAGGGAGAATGCGGTCCAGGATCAGGAGATCCGGCGGCGAATCCCGGATCGCCTCCCGCGCCTTGGCCAGGGTCGCCTCCCAGCGCGACTCGTATCCCTGCTGCGCCAGGAGCTCGGACACCATGGCGGCCTGCATCGGGCTGTCCTCCACCAGCAGGATGC
>Ga0326597_10001354_pt1 | contig 40049 bp, 40 predicted proteins | sample RVTome_12_FD_203789 | JGI IMG/M metagenome (GOLD analysis project Ga0326597, IMG submission 203789) | Soil microbial communities from uranium-contaminated site in the Upper Colorado River Basin, Wyoming, United States - RVT100D185 | ecosystem: Environmental > Terrestrial > Soil > Contaminated >... | reverse complement strand
CAAACCGTTCGTCTGGACCAAGACCGCCGACGAGATCCTCAGCTCGATCGGCCGCTACGCCGGCGCCGTGCTCCAAGCAGCCGGACCAGACCAATAATGCAACGGATCAACCGGACAGGACACTAGGAGCGGCACGACGAATTGTCCGTACAATAAGTCTGGACCGTTCGCCTGCCGCTTCGAGGAGTTGCCCGTGGCCGACTACACGCTGACCGTTCGCATCGACGACGACCCACCCGCCGCCGAGGAGCGGGTCAGGGCAGCCTTGCAGGAGGAGGGCTTCGGCATCCTCACCGAGATCGACGTCGCTGCCACGTTCGAGAGCAAGCTCGACGTCGACATGGAGCCCTACAAGATCCTCGGGGCCTGCAACCCCCCACTGGCCTACGAGGCGCTCGGCAAGGACCGCAACGTCGGGGCCTTGCTGCCCTGCAATGTCGTCCTGCGGGGTCTTTCGGGAGGCGGCACCCAGGTCATCGCTGCGGACCCGGCTGCGATGCTGGACGTCGCTGGCCCGGAACTCGCCGACGTCGCTTCCGAGGCGCGGGCACGGATCGAGCGGGCGCTGCGGTCGCTGTCGTGACCGCGGGTCAGCCGGCGTTGGCAGCCGAGACAGCCGCCGCCTCGTCCTCGTGGATGCCGATGGCCTCGTCGAGGCGCGTCAACTCGAAGATCTGGCGGTAGTGGTCGGTGAGACCGAAGGCCTTCAGGCTGTGCTTCGAGCGGTTCGCCCGGACGAGCAACTGGACCAGCAGGCCGATCCCGCCACTGTTCATGTAGTCCAGGCCGGTGAAGTTGAGGACCACCGCCCGCGCGCCGTCCTGGCTGGCCTTGCCGTAGGCGGTGGTCAACGCGTCGTCGCTGGCCGGTGTTATGTCCCCGGTGATGTCGATGACGCCGACATCTTCGACGTCCCGGACGTCGAAGGTGGTCGCGGTGGTGTCCGTCATGATGCTGCCTCCTCGGCTTCGAGTCGCATGGTGAGCGTGACGGTGTGTCGTCCACCCTCGGTGGTCTCCTCGAGGTCATCCACGAGCGAGCGGACGAGGAACAGGCCCCACCCGCGCGGACTCTGGTCGCCCCGCAGCTTGGCGTCGATGTCGGGGAGCTCGACGTCGCGGTCGTCGACACCGGTGCCGTGGTCGGTGATGGCCACGCTGACCGCCGTCTCGGTCGCCGTCACCAGCACCTCGACGGGCTTGTCCGGGTCGTAGCCGCTGCCGTGTTCCATCGCGTTCATCGTCGCCTCGCCGACGGCAGTCTGGAGCGCCTCGAGGCGGCGGGACGGTAGGCCGAGCGGCGTGACCGCGTCGCGCACCCGTTCGATAGCTGCACGTTCACCGCCCACCTCCGCACGCAGCGTGAAGCCGGCAAGTCGCCGCGGATCGGGGTTCGCGGCTCCACGAGTCGTCGATGCTTCCATTGCCCGCCACCTTGCTCGCATCGCGTTACGAGAACGTCACGACACATTCTGCCGTGCCCGACGCGCCGCAGATGTTACGGAAAGCGTTACGAAATGACAGAAGGCGGTTGCCTCGTGACGGGTCGGTGTGTTCAACTCCGAACATGAGCGGTGTAACGCTGCAACTGATGGGGTCACCGACCGTCCTGGTCGACGGGCGAGCGGTTCGTCTGGACACCCGGAAGGCGCTGGCGATCCTGGCGCGTCTGGCCGTGGAAGGACAGCAGCGCCGCGAAGCGCTCGCCGAACTGCTGTGGCCCGACAGTGACCACACCCGGGCCCGGGGTGCGCTGCGCCGGACACTGTCGACCCTCCGCAGCGCCGTCGGAGCCGACCTGCTGATCGAGTCCGGTGAATCCCTGCAACTCGATCGCGCCAACGTCGAGGTCGACATCGACCTGCTGCGGGAGGACGCCGCCCTCGAACCGGACGAGCTACGCCGTCGTCTCGACCGGTGCGGCGGCGATTTCCTCGAGGGGTTCACGCTGCGTGACGCCCCGGAGTTCGATGCATGGGCCGCGGCGGTCGCCGAGCAGCAGCGCCGCCACCTGTCGTCGCTGTTGGCGTCGTTGGCCGACGCGTTGTCCGCACAGGGCCAGTTCGACCAGGCGGTGTCGATCATCGAGCGACGACTCGAGACCGACCCGTTGCAGGAGTCCGCCTACCAGCAGCTCCTCCGGGTCCACACCTGGCGGGGGGACCGGGGTGCGGTCACCGACACCTATCTGCAGTGCGTGCGGATCCTCGATGAGGAACTCGGCGTCCCGCCTCTGCACGAGACCGACAAGCTGTATCGACAGGTGCTGTCGGGCGCGACTCCGCCGTTGCCGACCAGGTCACGGCCCGAGTCGCGGACGGTCGGTGCGCGAACCGTCGACACGCGGACGGCAGGGCTTCCGTTCGTCGGCCGGGACCACTATCTCGACCGGCTGGACGGGCTCGGCGGGGCAGGGATGACGACAGGCCGTCTGATCGCGCTCATTGGCACTCCAGGCGTCGGCAAGTCCCGACTGCTGGCCGAACTGGCCCTTGGCGCCAAGAGGATCGGCTGCACGGTTGCCGCGGTCCGCTGCGAGGAGGCGGAGCAGAACCTCGCCTACGCCCCTGTGGCCGCCCTGCTGCGCGGCCTGCATGCGACCCCCGACCGTCTGAGCGACGAGGTTGCCAGCGAGGTCAGCCGCCTGCTGCCGGACCTCTCGTCGCGTCAGCCAGCTGGGCTGGAGTCGCCTGCCACCCGCACCCGCTTCCTCGAGGCGCTCTGTGCGGCCGTGACGACGCTCGCGGCGGGCGATGGCCGTCCGGGCGTGGTGATGTTCGACGACCTCCATCGGGCCGACCGCGAGACCCAGCAGTTCGTCGGCTACCTCGGCCGACGGTTGGCCGACCGCCCGCTTCTGATCGTCGCGGCATCCCTGCCCGGCCCCGCGTCGACGGCCGAACTGCTCGCCGTGGCCGACGAGACGTGGGACCTGCCACCCCTCGGCGTCGACGACGTCGCAGCCCTCGTGGCCGCCGCCGACGTCCCGGTCGACCCTCGCGAACTCGTGCGCGAGACGGCCGGTATCCCGTACCGCGTGGTGACGCGCCTGACGTTGAGGGAGCCCTCCGACGTCTCGGACGACGACCTGTCGACCGCGCGCCTCGAGCAGGTCGACGACCTGGCCCGCCAGGTGCTCGTGGCTGCCGCGGTGATCGGCAGTGCCGCGCCACCCGAATTGCTGCGGATCGTGAGCGGGCGGGCCGACGACGAGGTCGTCGGCTCGCTGGACGAACTCCTCGCAAACGGCCTGTTGAGCGAGTCGACGAGTCCGAGCGGCGATCCTGTCTACGCCCCGGTCCACGACGAGCTGGCGGCCGCCGCCTTGCGCACCACCAGCATGGCCCGCCGACGGCTGCTGCATGCCAGGGTCGCCGACGCCCTGTCCTGGGGCCAGCCACCTGCACCGGCGGCCGTCCTCGCCCACCACCTGCGCGAGGCCGGGCAGGAGTCCGAGGCTGCGCTCGCTCACGCAACGGCGGGGATCGCGGCGCTCGACCTCTACGCGAACACCGAGGCCCGCGAGCACCTCGACTCGGCCATCGCGCTGGGCCACCCCGACAGCAGCCAATTGCTGCTCGACCTCGCCACGGCCCACATCCGTCTCGGGGCGTACGGCGATGCGGCCCACCACCTGATCCTTGCGCGGTCGCGCCTGACCGACCCGGTCGTGGTGGCCACCTGCGAGCACCGCCTCGGCGAACTGCGGCTTCGTGAGGGCGACGCCGAGGCTGCCCGCCAACACCTCGGCCAGGCACTGCTCGCGGAACTACCAGCCGACGACGAGGCGCGGATCCGGGCGGACCTCGCACTCGCGTGCCTCGACAGCGGCGCCGTCGAGGAGGCCGTCGAGATGATCGAGCGGGCGGGGGCCCTGACGTCGGGCCTTCCGGCCAGCGTGCGGTCACGTATCGCCAACGTGGCTGGCCTGATCGCACGCCATCGAGGCGAGCCGGGACGCGCCCAGCAATTGTTCGCCGAAGCGCTCGAGTGCGCCGAGGACGTCCCCGAGGTCAGGATCGCCGCGCTGAACAACCTCGCCAGGGTGCATCTGGATCGGGACGAGCCGGCTGCCGCCGTGGCAACGGCACGCGAAGCGCTCGCACTCGGCCGCCAGCTCGGGGACCGGCATCGCGAGGCGGCGCTTCACAACAACCTCGCCGACATCCTCCATGCGGCCGGGCAGCGCGACGAGGCGATGGAACTGCAACGCTCGGCTGCGCGGCTGTTCGCGGGGGTCGGCGCAAGCGACGGTGGGCTCCAGCCCGGCGTGTGGCGTCTGGTCGAGTGGTGAGCGGACCGGTTCGCGTGCCACGGCGCGCGGCCGTAGCCTCCGTCCCGCCACGGCGTGCGAGGAGGTGGACCGTGCGCGCACGGCTGGCCGTGGTCGCCGTCGCGACCGGACTGCTCGGCGCGTGCACCACCGCATCGACCGCGCCCGACGACGTCGCCGATCTGGAACGGCTCTGCCGGACCGAGGACGCGACGACGACGCAGGAGATTCGCGAGTTGTTCGAGGGTCCGATCCACCAGGCACTGCACGATCTGGCCGACGAGTTGCAGCAGGCGGACCGACGTCGGATCGCCGGCGACGTGCTCGAGGCCAAGCAGGCCGTCGAGGCCGGGCTCGCCGCGGACACGACACCGGCCGACCTCACCGCCTCGCTCGACTTCCTCGTCGATGCGACCAACCGCGGACTCCGGGTGCTCGATCGGCCCGTTCTGCCCTGCGGCGACTGACCAGCAGAAGGCTCAACCCGATGCGAACCGACCTCAGACTCCCAGCTGCCCTTGTCGCAGTCGCCCTGTTCCTGGCCGCCTGCGGCGGGACCGACCCGGGCACGACCGATGGGACGGCCGCCCCGACCGATGGTTCGACCCGCGAGGTCGAGCTCGTCGTCGCGCCGGCCAGCTTCGACCTCGCTGTCGGCCAGGACCGCCGGTTCATCGCCGGCGTGTACACCGAGGATCGGCAACTGCTCATCGGCGGTGAGGTGCCGATGAGTTTCTTCTACCTCGGTGAGGACGGCAGCGAGGAGCAGGAGCTCGTCGCCGAGACCACCGGCACGTTCCTGCCCGTCCCCGGCGAGGAGCCTGAGGGCGACATGGCGACCCCCCGCCTCGCCGAGTCAACGACCGTGACCGGCGTCTACCAGACCACCACGACGTTCGATCGCCCCGGCGTCTGGGGAGTCGGCGTGGCCGTGGACATCGGCACCGGCATGCAGACGGCGACCGCGGTCTTCGAGGTCGCCGAGGAGCACGCCATCGTTGACGTCGGCGACGACGCCCCTGCGGTGAGCAACGACCTCGTCGGTGCAGATGTCGATCCGGCCGCGATCGACTCACGCGCCGGCGTGGGCGACGGCGGCGAGGTTCCCGACCCTCAGTTGCATGACGTCACGGTCGCCGACGCCATCGCGGCCGGTCGACCTGCCGTGGTCGTCATCGCCACCCCGGTCTACTGCGTCAGCCGTTTCTGCGGGCCCATCGTCGAGACCATCGAAACGATGCACGACGAGTACGAGGACGTCGCCGAGTTCATCCACATCGAGGTCTGGAAGAACTTCGACGACGAGGAACTGAACGACGCCGCCGCCGATTGGATCCAGACCGAACAGGGCGGCGCCGAACCATGGGTCTTCCTCATCGATGCCGACGGCAAGATCGCCGCCAGATGGGACAACGTCCTCGACGAATCCGACCTCAGATCAAAGCTCGACGCCCTCTGACAGTGATGTGAATTGGTCCAAGCGATGTGAATACGTCCAAAATATTGGACCTACTCACATCGCTTGGACGTACTCACATCGGCTAGAAGAGTTTGGGGATCATGACCTCTACCAGTGCCGGGCCGGGTTCGGCGAGAGCCTTGGCGAACTGGTCGGCGAACTCCTCGGCGGTCGTGGCGCGGGTGGCTGGCACGCCCATGCCCTTGGCCATGGCGGTGAAGTCCATGACCGGGCCACCGATGTCGAGGAGGCTGTGGGCCTTGGGGCCCGCGCCTTCGGCCCCGACGCGGTCGAGTTCCATCTTGAGGATCTCGTAGGACGCGTTGTTGTAGAGGACCGTGGTCACGTCGAGGTTCTCGCGCGCCATCGTCCACAGGGACTGGATCGTGTACATGGCGCTGCCGTCGGCCTGCAGGGCGACGACCGGTCGGTCGGGAGCGGCGATGGCGGCACCGACCGCGACCGGAAGGCCCTGCCCGATGGCCCCGCCGGTGAGGCTGAGCCAGTCGTGGGGCGGTGCGCCAGCCGTGGTGAACGGCAGGGACAGGCTGGAGGTCACGGCCTCGTCCGAGACGATCGCACCCTCCGGCAGCAACGCTCCGACGATCTGGGCGACGCTGTGGGCATTGAGGTCGCCTGTCGGGATCTCGCCGCCGATCCGGTCCTGCGTCGCGACCTGCATCGGTGCGTCCAGCGCGTCCGCCAACGCCTCGAGCGCGGCGACGGCGTCGTCGACGTCGCCGGCGAGGGTGTGGGTCACGCAGCCCTCGGGGATCAATCGGCTGGGCTTGTCGGGGTAGGCGAAGAACGTCACCGGCACCTTCGTGTCCACCGTGATCAGGTGCTTGACGTCCTTGAGCTGCTCGGTCGACATCTCGGACAGGTACCCGAGGCGTTGGACCAGCGGTCGTCCTGCACCTCGGGTCATGCGGGTCGGAAAGGTCTCGGCCATCAATTGGCAGCCGGTGACCGCCGCGACGCGTGCGGCCGCGACGAGACCTCGCTCGGAGCACGCCGTCCCCCCCAGGAACAGCATCGTCGGCTCGCCGCTGATCAACAGCTCGACCATCTCGGTGACGAGATCGACGTTGACGGGCGCACGGCCGGACGGTCCGATCCGTTCGGAAGCCACACCACCCGCGCCCCAGCTGACGTCGGCCGGCAGGATCAGCGTGGCGATCTGTCCTGGGGCGCCGTGGGCCGCAGCGACGGCCTCGGCGGTCACGCGGCCTATGTCCGCCGATGACCCGGCTGTCCTGATCCAGGTCGACACGTTGCTCGCGACGGCGACGATGTCCGATTCGAGTGGCGCGTCCAACGGCTTGTGTGGGATCGCGTGGTCGCCGACGATGTTGACCATGGGGACCTTGGCCCGCCGGGCGTTGTGGAGGTTGGCCAGCCCGTTGCCGAGTCCTGGACCCAGGTGCAACAGCACGGCCGCCGGCTTGCCGGTCATCCGGGCGTAGCCGTCGGCAGCGCCCGTGGCGACGCCCTCGAACAAGGCGAGCACGCCGCGCATCTCGGGCACCGAGTCCAGCGCCGCGACGAAGTGCATCTCGGACGTGCCCGGGTTGCTGAAGCAGACGTCGACACCGCTGTCGACGAGCGTCCGTATCAGGGCCTGTGCTCCGTTCATGACGAAGTCCTTCAGTCGAAGATGACGCCAGGGTTCAGGATGCCGTTCGGGTCGAACACACGCTTGATCCCGCGCATCAGGTCGACCTTCGTCGGGTCTTCGTACGCCAGGAAGTAGGCCTTCTTCTCGCGGCCGATGCCGTGCTCGCCCGAGATCGCCCCGCCGAGCTCGAGTCCTGACGACAGCAGCCGGTGCATCATCTTGTTGCGGATCTCGGGGTCCTCCTGCAGGACGGCCATGTGCACGTTGCCGTCGCCTGCGTGGCCGCAGCCGACAATGCCGGACGAGAACTCCTGCGAGATCTCGCCGACCGTCCGCACGAAGTCCGGCAGTTTCGCGCGCGGCACGACCACGTCGATGACGTCGTGGAAGCCGCGGGTCTTGGCTGCGTAGAACGCATGCTCGCGGGCCTGGATCAGGTCGGACGCGGCGCCCTGTGGCAGGACGAACACGTCCATCGCGCCTAGTTCCCCGGCCAGCAGCTCGCCGAGCGCCAGCGTGTCCTGCTCGAGTCGGTCCTCATGACTGTCCTCGAGCGACACGACCAGGTAGGCCAGCGCCTGCTGTCTGACCTCGTCGGAGATGCCGAGCTCGATGCCGCCGTCCATGACGATCACCATCATGGTCAGCAGGTCGATGTACTCGAGGATCAGCGGCTGCAGCCCCGACGCCAGGATCTTCGGGATGGCCGAGGTCACCTCGTCAAGTGTCGCGAACGGCGCCAGCACGGTCGTGCCCTTCGGCAGGCGCGGTGACAGCTTGATCCAGACCTTCGTGACGAGCCCGAGCGTGCCCTCGGACCCGATGATCAGCTGGGTGAGGTCGTAGCCGCTGGACACCTTCACGATCTTGCCGCCGGTGTGGATCACCTCGCCCCTGCCCAGGACGACCTCCAGGCCGATCACATGGTGGCGGGTCACGCCGTACTTGACGGCGCGCATGCCGGCGGCGTTGGTGTTGACCGTGCCGCCGATGCTGGCGGACGACTCGCCCGGGCGGACCGGGTAGACGAACCCGTGCGGCGCGAGCGCCTCGTCGAGTTGGGCGAGGCGGACACCCGGCTCGACCACCGCGACGTGGTTGTCGGCGTCGATCTCGAGTATCCGGTTCATCCGTTCGAACGAGACGATCACGCCACCCTCCGACGGGATCGCGGCCCCCGATACGCCCGACCCGGCGCCGCGCGCGGTGACCGGGATGCCGTGCTCGTTCGCCACCCGCAGGATCGCCGCGACCTCGTCGGTCGTGCGCGGCAGCAGGACCGCCGCAGGGACGACGGGATGGGCGGACAACGTCTCGTCGTGGGCGTAGTCCTCGTTGATCGCGTTGCCGACGAGTACACCGGCGTCGCCGAGGACGTCCGTGAACAGTCCCTTGAGGTCCGCCATGCCTCCTCCTGAGGTGGTCACACGTGGGGGGGGCCTTTACGATACCAGTCGGTATCCGAACGTGCGCGGGAATCAGTAGGCCAGGTGACGCTCCAGCCTTGCCCGATCCTGCTCGACCTCGAGCACCACCGTACGACCCTCGAGTTCGCCGAGCGGCGGGGCGAGCACCTCGACGACGTTGTCGGGCTGCAGGTGGTCGGGTTTGGTCTCGGGGTGAGGCCGGTAGATCAACGCGTCGTGCCGTTGGCCGTCGACCTCGACGACGCAGCCCAGCAGCGAGAACGTCTCGGCAGGGAAGTGGCTGGTCCAGTCCAGCGTAACCGTGTGATCCGGCCGTTCGAGCACAAGAACGCCGTCGATGGCGACATTGAGCGTGGCGCGCTGGTAGCCATGGAGGTCGATGCCCTCGGCCGCGAACAGCGGGAACTGTTCGGCCAAGGTGCCGTCCGGGAACCGGGGATCGGGTGTCCGGCCCGATGCCACGCCGTGACCCGCCACCACGATGCCGTCCAGGCGCAACACGTCGGCCTCCTCCTTGCTCACCCCCCAGGCCGGCAACGCCGGCCCCTCCCCCCGGGAGGGGGAAGGCAGGATCTTAGGGCGGGTCCACTTCGTCGGGAGTGGAACCATCGGCGGGTTCGCGGCGTCCCACAGTCACACGAGTTCCGAGGTGTCACCATGCGTGCAACTGCTGCCTTCGCCGCGACCACGGCCGTCGTCCTCGCCGTCACGGGGGTCGTGGTGGCCGCCGACGGACCGGCGACCACCTTCCCACCCGCAGGTCGCCACTCCACGACCATCGAGGCGGCAGGGGCCGGCCTCGCGTCGTTCGACGCCTGTGATGCCATGACGGTCGAACTCGTCGCCAGGGCGAGCGAGCGCGGCCTCAACGCCCTGTGGCAGGGCAAATGGTTCGGCGGCGCGGCCGTCGACATCGCCGCCGGTGGGATGGAGGGGGGCACGACCGGTCAGGCGGATGGCCGCAGTGCCGTGCCGGCACCAGCATTGGTGAGCGGCGAGGCGGTCGACGCGTCGGGCACCAATGTCCAGGTCAAGGGCGTCGACGAGCCCGACGTCGTCGAGACCGACGGGCGCCGCCTGTTCATGGCGACCGAGGGTCGACTTCACGTCGTCGACGTCTCGCGTGGCGCACCGCAGAGCCTCGCCAGCGTCGAGATCGCCGTCCCCGGCGAACCGCAACTCCTGCTCGACGGGGACCGTCTGCTCGTCGTCGGGAACACCTGGGGCGGTCAGATCGTGCCGATGCTGCGCGAGGACGCCGGGATGCCCGAGTTCCAGACCCCGGTGACGAAGTTCGCGCTGTACGACGTCGCCACCGACACACCGGCGCTGCTCGCGGAGTTGGAGGTCGACGGCAACCTCGTCTCGGCCCGCGGGATCGATGGCACGGTCCACGCCGTCGTGGCCCACCGTCCGACGCCGGTCATGCCGACGGCGCTCGACGGCTTCAGCCGCCCGGACGGCACCTTCGACGAGGAGGGCGCGCTGCGCCAGATTCGCAGTGAGCTCGCGTCGACCACGGCGTCGGACTGGCTGCCCCAGTTGGCTCACATCGACGGGCGCGGCGTGATCGAGCGGCGCGCCGCCGTCGACTGCACCGGGGTCAGGGCGACGTCCGAGACGCCCGACACCTCCATGCTCACCGTTCTGACCTTCGACGTGACCGGCGCCGACCTCGAACCCGAGGGGTCCACGGCTGTCCTGACCGACGCGACAACCATCACCGCCTCGGCCGACGAACTCGTGGTGGCCACGCCCGTCGTGTCCACCGGCGACGCCCCGACCGAGGAGCCTGCGGCCAGCGAAGCGATCGTCGCGCCGGACTTCATGCCGCAGCAGTACAACACGCGCCTTCACCTGTTCTCGTTGGCGCCGAACGGAGCGACCTACGTCGCATCGGGTGAGGTTCCCGGCAACGTCCTCAACCAGTTCTCGATGGACCTGTGGGGAGGCTCGTTGCGTGTCGCCACCACGACCGAGGACTGGAACGCCGGCACCTCGGAGTCCCAGGTGGTGGTGCTCCAGCGGCGCGCGGACCGTCTCGAGACCGTCGGTTCCGTCGGCGGCCTCGGCAAGGGCGAGCGGATCTACAGCGTCCGCTTCGTCGGTGATCGCGGCTACGTCGTCACCTTCCGGCAGATCGACCCGCTCTACACGCTCGACCTCACCGACCCCGCCGCGCCGACGGTCCAGGGCGAACTGAAGATCACGGGCTACTCGGCCTACCTGCACCCGCTCGCCGAGCACCGAATCATCGGCGTCGGTCAGGAGGCCACGTCGCAGGGACAGCGTGTCGGACTGCAGGTGTCGCTGTTCGACACGTCCGACCCCGGGAACCCGCAGCGGCTGTCGCAGGTCGTGCTTCCGCAGGCGGACACCGAAGCCGAGTGGGACCACCACGCGATCCTCGTGCACGGTGACACGATGGCCATGCCGTACATGCGATGGATGGCCCCAACCGCCGAGCGGCCCGAAGGAGTGGAGTCCGGTGCGCTGGTGCTCGACGTCCAGCAGGACCTGATCGCGCTCCGCGGCACGGTCACGGCCGAGCCCGGCGACGCCGAGCGGGCCGACCCGTGGCTCGCCCAGATCCGTCGTTCGGTGTACGTCGACGGGACGCTGTACCTCGTCGGCTACAACAGTGTGACCGCGGTCGACGCCCACACCCTCGCGACGCTCGGATCGGTGACCTTCTGACCTGACGGGCGAACTGCCCGGCGAGGTTCACATCTCGTCGAGCAGTTTGTGCTTCTGTGACTCGAACTCGGCGTCGGACAGGGCGCCGCGATCGTGGAGGTCGGCCAGCGCCTGCAGGCGCGCCACCGGATCGCGGGCATCGACCGTCGGGCCCGCGCCGCCGGACCCCTTGAGCTGGATCGATCGTTCCTCGCGGACGCGGTACAGCTGCGACTGGAACGCCTCGGGGTCGGGGATGTCGGTCAACCGCGACTGCCCCTGCGAGCCGGCAGACTCGATCAGCACGTCCCCGTAGCCGAGGACGCGTTCGACCACGCCCTGGTTGAACAGCACGTTGTTGACGTTCTCGAGCGGGATCTCGGTACCGCCCCTGCGAATGATCCCGTCCCGCACCACGATCCGCTCGGTCGTCAGCACATACAGGCGGTAGACGCGCTGGATCACTGGCGGGATGGCCAGGACCAGGATGATCGCCGCGCCCAGCCCGATGCCGATCGTGGTCCACATCCCCCCGTCGATCACCTGCCAACCCACGTAGATCACGGCCAGGCCGACGATCGCCCAGAACGTCGCGGGGATGAGTACCCGCCAGTGCGGGTGGAACTCCCGCACGATGGTCTCGTCGTCGGTCAGTAGATGCCTGGGGTAACCCATCCGTCGACCTCCTCGGTGCGGTCGATCGTAGGGGTCGGGACATGGATGGGGGCGGGTATCTTCCGCGTGCGAGTCCCTCCTCGACCTCATTCGGTCGGCCTGCCCATCACGAGCCGGGAGCACCGAACATGCTCGGACGAGACCATCTGGACCTGATTCGGGGCCATGGCGTGCACCTCGGCGAGGTGACCAGGACGCTCGCCGACGTCTACGGGCCGCGGCCGGCGATCATCGACCCGGCCGCCAGCCCCGGCCTGCACGACGGCGGCACGCGGACCTACGACGAGATCGAGGACCACGTCGCACGGCTCGCGGCAGCACACCAGGCGGCGGGCCGTTCTGGTCGCGTGCTGCTGGCTATCGACAACCGCATCGACATCGTCCTGCACGCGCTCGCGCTCGCCCGCATCGGAGCCATGCCGATCCCGGTCAACCCGCGTCTGACCCCCCACGAGTTCGAGGGGGTCGTGACCGCCACCGATGCGGAGACGGCCATCGTCGACGTGGGGGCGCAGCATGTGCCGCGACTGCCGGATGCCGTCGAGATCGTCGACTCCGCGCAGGTCGGCGACTGGTTGACCGCCAACCCCGACGAACGCGTGACGGCCGAGCCAGGCGATCCCGAGAAGACCGCGCTGCTGCTCACCACCTCAGGAACGACGGGGGTCCCGAAGGCCGCAGCTCTGACCTCGCGCGGACTGCTCGGGGGTGTCGGTCTGCTGCTTGCGGCACCCGTCGGGTCCCGCAAGGGGATCCGCGCCAACCGTGATCTCGTCCTGGCGTCGTTGCCGTTGACCCACGTGATGGGCTTCGCGACGATCCTCGCGTGCTGGTGTGCGGGGGTCGGCGTCCTGCGACGTGAGCGCTTCGATGCGAAGGAGACGATCGACCTCATCGAGCAGGAACGGCCGAACGTGGTCGTGGGCGTCCCGACGATGTACGCCGATCTCGAGGCCGCAGGCATCGGCCACCGCGATGTGTCCAGCATTCAGTTGTGGGTCTCGGCCGCCGACGTGATGCCGCTCGAGCGTGCGCGCCGCTTCCAACAGCTCGGCGCCGCCTTCCAGGTCAACGGCAAGCCATTCGGCAGCGCCGCGTTCGTCGACATCTACGGCATGGTCGAACTGTCGGGCGCCGCGGCTCTGCGCGTCCTGCCCCCGTCACCGATCGGATCACTTCCCGCACCGCAGGTTGCCAAGACCCTGCCGGGGTTCGAGGTGCGAGCCGTCGACGAGGACGGCACCCCGCTGAAGAAGGGGGCCACCGGGGAGTTGCAGTTCCGCGGCCCTGGGGTCCTGCGTGGGTACGAGGGCCGCGACGACGCGGGCCCGGACGACGAAGGATGGCTGTCCACCGGCGACCACGGCCGCGTCAGGCGCGGCGGGTTCTTCCAGTTCTCGGGCCGTGCGCGGGACCGCCTCAAGGTGGGTGGGTTCTCGGTGTTCCCTGCCGAGGTCGAGGAAGAGCTGCGCGACGCGCCAGGGATCGAGGACATCGCGATCGTCGGCGTGCCCGACGACCGGCTCGGTGAACGGCCGGTCGCGGTGGTCGTGACGGCACCGGACTTCGACGAGGAGAAGTTCCTCGGGTGGGCCGAAGGCAACGTGGCGGGCTACCGTCGCCCCCGCCAGGTCGTCGTCGTGGACGAACTGCCGAGGGGCAACCACGGCAAGATCGACCGGGACACTGCCACGGAACTGGCGGTGGAAGCCCTGTCCTGAACGTCTCCCCCATGCCCGAGGCACGTTGTGAAGGTCTCCACGGAGCTCGTGCGGCTGGCCACGCCTGGCCACCTCACGGACGAGGTGTCTGCGGTGGTGCACCGTCCGGCGCGCGCCAGCCGCCCGGCATTCCTGTTGACCCACGGCGCGGGTGGTGCGTTCGACACGCCGTCACTCGTCGCGCTCGGCGAGGCGATCGCGAGCCGCGGCCACCTGGTCATCCGAACGAACCTGCCCTACCGGGAGGCGTCCCGCAGGGGCGTCCCGCGCGCGAGCCGCGCCGCTGAGGCGTTCAAGAGCATCTTCGCCTCGGCGCAGCAGTACGCGCCACGCACGCGGTGGGTCGTCGGCGGCAAGTCGTTCGGTGGACGCATCGCGTCGATGGCCGTCGCGGGCGGACTCGACGCCGTCGGGGTCCTGTTCTATGGCTACCCGCTGCATCCGCCCGGCAAGCCCGACAAGTTGCGGGTCTCGCACTGGCCGGATGTCCCGGTGCCGTGCCTGTTCCTGCAGGGGACCCGCGACAGCTTCGCCGACTCCGTACTGCTCGAAGAGAACCTGCGTCGTTTCCCGCGCCGCGCCAAGGTCCATTTCGTGCAGGGTGGCGACCATTCGCTGCGGATCGCCAAGACGGCATCGCCCGATGGTCAGGCACGCTCGGCGAACGAGGTCGTGGCCGGCCTGGCCGACATCGTCGACACCTGGGCGCTGGATCTGCTCGGATAGGCGGGGTCGAGCCGATCAGGGACGCACGGTGCTCCAGGAATTCAAGGACTTCATCAACCGCGGCAACGTCGTCGACCTCGCGGTCGCGTTCGTTCTCGGTGTCGCGTTCAAGGACGTCGTGGACGCCGTTGTCAACCGTGTGGTCATGCCGTTGATCGGCATGATCTTCGGTGAACCGAATTTCGACGCGATCGGCGAGTTCGCCTGCGGCGAGACGACCAACGGAGCCGGTGAGATCGTCAACCAGTGTTCGGGCAGCGTGGGCGCCATCCTCACCGCCACCCTCAACTTCGTGCTGATCGCCTTCGCGCTGTTCCTGATCGTGAAGGCGTACAACCGGTTCAAGGCAGACCAGGAACCCGAGGACGAGACCGTCGACGCCGAAGAGGTCATCCTGCTCAGGGAGATTCGGGATTTCCTGCGTCGCTGACGATCGGAAACGTCATCGTGTGATGCTCGTCGAAACGACGGGCGACCGCGCGCTGGACAGCGCGACGCGCCGCCTCGTGGGCCTGCGCCTCGACCTGGTGCCGCAGGCTGCCGAGGGAACCGGGACGGACGTGACCCTGTTCGCGGGCCTTGTCAGCAACCGCCTCGGCGACCGCAGGTGCCACCGAGCGGTCGAACGGTGACGGGATGATGTAGTCCGGTGCCAGTGCATCGCCGACGATCTCGGCGATCGCGTGGGCGGCGGCGATCTTCATGTCGTCGGTGACCTTGGTCGCCGCGGCGTCCAGCAGGCCCCGGAACAGCCCGGGGAAGCACAGGACGTTGTTGATCTGGTTGGGAAAGTCCGAACGTCCGGTCGCCATCACGTCGACGTGGTCGCGGACCACGTCTGGGTGGATCTCGGGGACGGGGTTGGCCATGGCGAAGACGATCCGCGGCCGGGCCATCCGTTCGACGTGCTCGAGGGGCAGCGTGTCGCCGGCCGACACGCCGATGAAGACGTGCGCGTCGGTCAGCGCTTCAGCCTGTCCGCCCACGACCTCGCGGGGGTTGGTCTGCCTGGCGACGCGTCGGCGGATCGGGTCGGTCCCCTTGCGCCTGGGCTGGATGATCCCGTCGCGGTCGACCGGGACGATGTCCTTGATGCCTGCCGCTTCCAGCAGGCCGATGATCGCCACGCCTGCCGCGCCGATGCCCTGGATCACGACCCGCAGGTCGGACAGTTCCATGTCGGTCAGCCGCGCCGCGTTGATCAGCGCGGCGAGGGCGACCACAGCCGTGCCGTGCTGGTCGTCGTGGAACACCGGGATGTCCAGCGCCTGCCGCAACTTGCCCTCGATCTCGAAGCAGCGTGGAGCGGCGATGTCCTCGAGGTTGATGCCGCCGAACCCGAGCGACATCTTGCTGACGACCTCGACGAACTTGTCGGGGTCGGTCTCGTCGATGAGGATCGGGTACGCGTCGACGTCGCCGAATTCCTTCAGCAGCATCGCCTTGCCCTCCATGACGGGCAGCGAGGCGAGGGGTCCGATCTCGCCGAGCCCGAGCACGGCCGTCCCGTCAGTGATCACGGCGACCGAGTTCGACCGGATCGTGAAGCGGTAGGCGGCGACCGGGTCCTCGTAGATCGCCCGGCAGATCTTGGCGACGCCCGGCGTGTAGACGAGGGACAGGTCGGCGGCGTTCTCGACTGCACGACGGTTGCGGATCTCGATCTTGCCGCCGAGATGCGCCTCGATGACGTCGTCGAACATCGCGAGCAGTTCAACGCCATCGACGCTGTGCACTGCAGCAGCGACCTCCTCGGCGTGTGCCTCGTCACGCACGTCGACGGTGACGTCGCGGAAGATCACGTGGCGGCGCGCCTCGGTGCGTTCGGTGGCCGAGACCTCCCCGCCGGCCTCATCGACTGCCGCGGTGACGCGTGCGAGCATGCCCGGAGCGTTCTCGACCGCGATCTTGAGGGTGATCCTCTGGGGAAGGGGTGGCACGCCCGTGACTCCGTTGTTCGAGCGTCCACGAGGATAGACCTCGGTCGCGCGTCGACCGCGGGCTGCGACCGGCTGATCGGACTGTGGCATCATCGCACCCTTCCGACCTGCTCCCGCCGTCACGAGAAACTTCATGTCAGACGCCGCTGCCGAGGCTGCAACCGAAGCCCTGTGCATCAACACGATCCGCACCCTGTCGATGGACGCGGTCCAGGCCGCGAACTCGGGCCATCCGGGTCTTCCGATGGGGGCCGCGCCGCTCGCGTACCTGCTGTTCACCGAGGTCATGCGCCACGACCCGGCCCGCCCCGACTGGGACGACCGCGACAGGTTCGTGTTGTCCGCGGGGCACGGGTCGATGCTGCTGTACTCGTCGTTGCACCTGGCCGGCTACGAACGTCCGACGCTGGACGACATCAAGAACTTCCGGCAGTGGGGCTATCCGACCGCCGGCCACCCCGAGTCCCATGAGCTCGCCGGCGTCGAGACGACCACCGGCCCACTGGGTCAGGGCGTCGGCAATGCAATCGGCATGGCGCTTGCGACGACACGTCTGGCCGCAGAATTCAACCGGCCGGGCCACGACGTCGTCGACCACACGATCTACGGCATCTGTAGCGACGGTGACCTCATGGAGGGAGTCGCGTCCGAGGCAGCGTCGTTGGCAGGTCACTTGCGGCTCGGCGACCTCGTCCTGTTCTACGACGACAACCGCATCACCATCGACGGCGGGACCGACCTGGCGTTCTCCGAGGACGTCACAGCTCGGTTCGACGCCTACGGCTGGCACACGGACACCGTCGACGACGTCAACGACCTCGATGCGCTGCGTGCCGCGATCGAGCGAGCCAGGCAGGACGATCGCCCCAGCCTGATCCGTGTGCGCACGGTGATCGGGTTCGGATCGCCGAACAAGTCGGGCAAGTCGTCGGCCCATGGATCGCCGCTGGGGGACGACGAGATCGCCCTCACGAAGCAAGCCCTCGGCTGGGAACACGATGAGCCGTTCACGGTGCCGCCATCGGTCAGAGTTGCGATGGACCGTCGCGACGCGGGGGCCGCCGTGTCCGCTGACTGGGACCGCCGCTTCGAGGCCTACCGCGCCGAGCACCCCGGCCTCGCCGCCGAGTTCGAGCGGCGGATGCGTGGCGAGCTTCCCGCCGACTGGCAGGACGTGCTGCCGTCGCTGGACGGCAAGGCGGCAACGCGCCAGCACTCCGGTGCGGTCATCAACGCGCTGGCGGACACGCTGCCCGAACTGTTCGGCGGTTCCGCCGACCTGGCCGGGTCCAACAACACCGATGTCGACGATGGCGGGGACTTCTCGGCCCAGGACCGTCTCGGCCGCAACCTGCGCTTCGGGATCCGCGAGCACGGGATGTCCGCGATCGCCAACGGTATGGCGCTCCACGGGGGGATCCTGCCCTACGTCGCCACCTTCCTGGTGTTCACCGACTACTGCCGTCCGTCGATCCGGCTGGCGTCTCTGATGCGCCAGCGGGTCGTCTTCGTCATGACCCACGACTCCATCGGCCTCGGCGAGGACGGCCCCACACATCAGCCCATCGAGCACCTTGCCGCGCTGCGTGCGATCCCCGGGCTGCAGGTCCTGCGACCGGCTGACGGCGACGAGGTCGTCGGCGCCTGGGCTGCAGCACTGCGGTACGACGGGCCGTCGGTCATCGCGTTGACCCGCCAGGCTGTTCCCCCGGCAGGGGACAAGCCCGGGGGGCCGGTCGCCGCCGTCGCCCGCGGGGCCTACGTCATCCGTGACGTCGATGATCCGGACATCGTGCTGATCGGGACCGGGTCCGAGCTGCAACTGGCGCTCTCGGCAGCCGAACAGCTGGCCGCCGACGAGATACGAGCCCGCGTCGTGTCGATGCCGAGTTGGGAACTGTTCCAGCGGCGGTCGGCAGACGAACGGGCGACGGTCCTGCCCGTCGGCGTCCCCCGGGTCTCGGTCGAGGCCGGCACGACGTTCGGCTGGGAGCGCTGGGTCGGCGACGGCGGCAGGGCCATCGGCATCGGCCACTTCGGTGCTTCCGCACCGGCGCCGGTCCTGTTCGAAGCGTTCGGGTTCACGGCCGAAGCCGTCGCGCAGGCCGCCCGCGACCTGCTCGGGCGCTGACCTTCGTCACGACTTCTTACGCCTCTTCCTCGACGACAGCAGTTCGACGTTGAGGCGCTCGGATTCGCGGGCCTTCTGCAGCCGCCACCACGAAAGCGCGCCCATCATCAGTAGCCCGAGGACCATGTAGATCACGAGGACCGCCAGCCCTTGCCCGATGACGAGCATCGCGGGCGCGAGGCCCCAGATCCAGGCCCACCGCCAGTAGCGTTGCTGCTGGCGGGCGGTACCGATGGCGATGCGGGCGACCCGGCGGTCCTGCACCGCCTGTCCACGACCGACGGCCTTGAGGATCTGCCGCCGCTCCTTGAACTCCAGGCCTGACCACAACCTGCGGTGCTCGTCGGGGGTGGGGATCGTGGCCACGGCGGTGGGCGAGGACACACGGTGATCGGGATTGGGACGTGCGCCCGGGCGGCCCGCAGCCTACGGCGTGCCGCCGCACGCGATCACTTGCCACCCGAACACCCGTTCGGATATGGTCGTGACATGACGACCCTCACGGCTCCGCTCCAACCCTCGCTGCTCGACGACGGCAGACAGGTCGGGTTCGACCGGTCCTTCGCGGCACGTCACCGCCACGACCTTGGCGACGACGCGTGGGTCGATGTCGTGCCCGCGTGGGTCGACGCCTCGGACACGTTGTTCCACGCCGTCCTCGACGGTGGGGACTGGGGCCAGTCCACCATGACGATGTACGACGAAGTGGTCACCCAACCACGGTTGTCCACGGCGTGGAAGGTCGGCGACCTCCCGCCCGACCTCACGACCCTCCGCGCAATCGGCGCCGCGCTGTCCGACCGCTATCGCGTCGCGCTCACCCGGATCTCGGCCAACCTGTACCGGGACGGCCGCGACTCGGTCGCTTGGCACGGGGATCGCGTCGCCCGCGACCTGCCGACGTCGACGATCGCCGTCGTGTCGCTCGGACACCGTCGCGCGTTCCGTCTACGCCCGCGCGGCGGCGGGGCAAGCCTCGCTTTCGAGGTCGGCCGCGGCGACCTGGTCGTGATGGGCGGGTCGTGCCAGCGGACCTGGCAGCACAGCGTCCCCAAGGTGCGCAGCGCCGGACCGCGCATCTGCGTGATGTTCCGCGAGGCGTACGCCCAGGACGACCTCGACCGGGCCGCCGCGGCCCGTCGTGCTCGCCGGGACGACCTGAGAACCGCCTGATCCGTTGGGGGTCTGCAGTCGTGTGCTCAGCGCCAGGCGGCGAGCTGCTCCTGCAGGAGCTGCCGTCGGGCGTCGCGATGACCCTTCGTGACCTCGCGACGGGTTTCGGACGGCACCAGGACGGCGGCCAAGGCGGCGAGTGCGGCGATGACGGCCAAGGCGAGGAGGGCGAATTCCATCAGTGGTCTCCCGGGTCGATTGTTCGTTCGGTGGTGACGAACAGACAGATGCCCCCAACCCCCCATTGGTTGCCTGTACTTGCGGCCAGTGCGCTGGGCGCGCACGCGACGGCCCATTTCGTCGCGGCGGCAGGGGAGGGGACCTCCAGCAAAGAAGTGTGGATAGCGGCGATCCCGATCCGGTCCGGGGTCGACCACAGAGGCGGGTGCTCTCGGAGGGGAGAGCACCCGCCTCGCCTGTTTGCCGCGCCGAGCGCCGATCCGACAGCACAGCGACCGCCGGTAGGATCGCCTCGCTCACGTCACCGAAGGTCCCCCGAATGCCCGAGAACCATGCCGACGCGCTCGCCGAGGAGCGCCGTCGCCTGGTCCACATCCGTGAGTACCTCGACATCGACGGCAAGCGAGACGAACTCGCCGAACTCGAGGCGAGGGCGGCCGATCCGGACCTATGGAACGACACGGACGCGGCCCGCGACGTCACCACGAGCCTGTCCAGGCTGAAATCGTCGATCGAGCGCTACGACACCCTCGTCGAACGCCTCGACGACATCGACGTGTTGAACGAACTCGCTCAAGAGGAGGATGACGAGGCCTCGGCCGGCGAGGTGGCGCGCCTGCTCGTGTCGCTGGTCGCCGACCTCGACTCGCTCGAGGTCGCGACCCTGCTGTCCGGCGAGCACGACAGCTCGGATGCGCTGGTCAGCATCCAGGCCGGCGAGGGCGGCGTCGACGCGATGGACTGGGCGCAGATGCTGCAGCGCATGTATCTGCGCTGGGCCGAGAAGCACGGCTACGTCGCCGAGGTCTACGACAACTCCTACGGCGAGGAAGCCGGCCTGAAATCGACGACGTTCGAGGTCAAGGGCGACGACGCCTATGGGATGCTGTCCACCGAGCACGGCGTGCACCGGCTCGTTCGCATCTCGCCGTTCGACAGCAATGCCCGGCGGCAGACGTCGTTCGCCATGGTTGACGTGGTTCCCGTGATGCCCGAACTCGATGACGAGATCGACGTCCCCGACGACGACATCCGGGTGGACGTGTACCGCTCGTCAGGGCCGGGTGGGCAGTCGGTCAACACGACCGACTCGGCCGTGCGCATCACGCACCTGGCGACCGGGATCGTCGTGTCGTGCCAAAACGAGAAGTCCCAACACCAGAACAAGGCCGCCGCTCTGCGTGTGCTCAAGGCCAAGCTGTCGGAACTCGAGCGGCAGAAGCGCGCCCAGGAACTCGACCAACTCCGCGGCGGCCGCCAGAACGTCGGCTTCGGGTCGCAGATCCGCAGCTACGTCCTGCACCCGTACCAGATGGTCAAGGACCTGCGCACCGGGCACGAACTCGGCAACCCGCAGGCCGTGCTCGACGGCGACCTCGACGAGTTGATCGAGGCCGAGCTGCGGCGCCGTGCCGCCGATGCGGGCAGCGCTGAGGACTGACCCCGTGCGGTGGTAGCCTCGCCGACCGGCCCCCAGTCCGCGTCGCGCCATCCGCTGCCGAGGCTGCGTGCCACCGTCGATGCGGGTGGTCCACACCGTGATCTCGCTCACGAACGTCACCAAGACCTACAAGAAGGGCCTCCGTGGCGAGGTCATCGCGCTCGATGACGTGACCCTCGAGGTCGAACGCGGCGAGTTCGTGTTCATCGTCGGACCGTCGGGGTCCGGCAAGTCCACCTTCATGAAACTACTGACGCGCGAGGTCCTGCCCGACGGCGGTGACATTCACATCGCCGGCAAGAATCTCGTGACGCTCAAGCGCTGGAAGGTGCCACTGCTCCGGCGCGAGATCGGGTACGTCTTCCAGGACTTCAAGCTGCTGCAGGGCAAGACCGTGGCCGAGAACATCGCCTTCGCGCTCGAGGTCATCGGTACGCCGCAGTCCACGATCCAACGCCGTGTCCCCGAGGTCCTCGAACTCGTCGACCTCGCCGACAAGGCCGACGCGATGCCGCACGAACTCTCCGGTGGCCAGCAGCAGCGCGTCTCGGTCGCGCGGGCCTTCGTCAACCAGCCTGCCATCCTGCTGTGCGACGAGCCGACGGGCAACCTGGACCCCCAGACCTCCATCGGCATCATGAAGCTGCTCGACCGGATCAACCGCACCAACACGACCGTCGTGATGGCGACGCACGACCAGCACATCGTCGACTCGATGCGCAAACGCGTGGTGGAACTCGCCTCGGGCCGTATCGTGCGCGACCAGTCCCGCGGCGTCTACGGCTACGCCAACTGACCGACTCGCTCCCGAGGTCACCCCCGCATGTCTGCACGCTGGCGTTACATCCTGCAAGAGGCCCTCGTCGGCCTCCGGCGCAACCTCTGGATGACGATGGCGGTCATCCTGTCCGTGACGGTGTCGCTTGCCCTGTTCGGGGCGTCGATCCTGCTCCGCGAGCAGGTGGACCTCGCAGCGGGGGAGTGGACCGGCAAGATCGAGGTCTCGATCTACCTGTGCGACGGCGCGACGTGCCCGGCGATCACGGATGGTCAGCGGGAGTCCCTGCAGACCCAGCTGACCGAGAACCCGCTTGTCGGGCAGGTGTTCTACGAGTCCAAGGAGGCCGCCTACCAGCTGTTCCTCGAGCGGTTCAAGGACCAGCCGGACCTGATCGAGACCGTGTCGCCCGATGCGCTGCCGGCATCGTTCCGGGTGAAGCTGCGCGATCCCGAGCAGTTCGGCGCCATCAAGGAACAGTACGACGCCGTGGCCGGGGTCGAGGACATCGTCGACCAGCGTGAGCTGCTCGAGGAGTTCCTCAAGTTCGCCCGCACGATCCGATGGTCTGCGTTCGTCATCGCGGTGATCCAGATGCTCGCCGCAACGGTCCTTGTCGCCAACACCGTCCGTGTCGCCGCCTTCGCGCGCCGTGAACAGACCCAGATCATGAAGCTCGTCGGCGCATCCAACTGGTACATCCGGTTGCCGTTCGTCATGGAGGGGATCCTGGCCGGCCTGGCCGGTGCGGCCGTCGCCTGGGCGCTCCTGCTCGCCTCTGTACCCCGATTGATGGACTCGCTGCGCACCGACATCGAGTTCGTCCCCTTCATCGGCATGGCCGAGACCCTTGCGGTCTGGCCATGGCTGTTCATCCCCGCCGTGATCATCGCGGCAACCTCGTCGCTGATCGCCCTGTGGGGCTTCCTCGACGTGTAGAAGGCTCGAATCGGACAATCCGGACCTTGTAATTCCATCCACGTCCTCAAACCATTGGTCCAGTCGGCCGATGCGTGTAGGGTCCTCGATTGCCAACTTGGAGTGCTCCCGTGACACGTCGGATGACGCGTGCCATTGCCTTGGCATTGGGCATGGTCCTCGTCGCCACGTCCGCAGTCGCCGAAGAGGGCATCCAGCAGAAGCTGCAGGGCACCCGCGAGGCCCTCGACAACGCCAAGGACGAACGGTCCCGGACCCAGGCGGCCGTGCAGGACGCACAGGAGGTCCTGGCGGCGGCCAACCGGCAACTGGCTGACGTCGAGTCAAGACTCGCGGCCAAGGAGGCCGAACTCGCCGCCGCGGCAGCCGCCCTGCTGGACGCTCAGTCAGCGACCCTCGTGGTGTCACAGCAGCTCGACCAGGTCGGCGCCAAGCTGCAGGCGACGCGCCAGGAGCTCGCGGACAAGAAGGACGAGTTCAACGCGCGAGCGGTCGCCGCGTACAAGTACGGCGGCAGCGTCTCGTACGCCGGTGCGCTGCTCGACGCCGACGACTTCTCCGAGCTGGCATCGACGGCCTATTACCTGAAGTCGGTCATGCAGTACGACAACCGCCTGATCGAGCAGGTGTCGGGCGAGGCGCGCGAGATCGCCGAGGCGCGCGCCGAGGTCGACCTCCTCCACGAGCAGCTGGCGACCCAACAGGCCGAGGCCGAGCGTGCCGCCGTCGAGGTCGAGCGCGCCACGCAGGCCCAGCGCAAGCTCGCCGAGATGGCGGCGATCGAACGCACCAAGAGCGCCGAGATCAAGGCCCAACTCGACGGCCAGCTCGCCTCGTACAGCGCACTGGTCGCCGACCTCGAGGCGGAATCGCGCAAGCTCGAGGAGGAGCTGGCGAGGTCGCGGTGGCGCGCGGGCCGTCCCGGGGTCGGCGAGCTGCTGTGGCCGACCAACGGCCGTGCGGGCTCCGGGTTCGGATGGCGGGTCCACCCGATCTACGGGAGCCGCCGGATGCACACCGGTGTCGACATCTCCGGCCCGTACGGCCAGCCGATCATTGCGGCGGCCGAAGGGCTCGTCGTCCATGCCGGCTGGCGTGGCGGCTACGGCCTGGCGGTCGTGGTCGACCACGGTGGCGGACTCGCCACGCTGTACGCGCACCAGTCCAGCATCAACGTGGCCGACGGTCAGGTCGTCACCGCGGGCCAGAAGATCGGCTCGATCGGCTCGACGGGGCAATCCACGGGCCCGCACCTGCACTTCGAAGTGCGCGTGAACGGGACCCCCAAGGACCCGATGCAGTGGTACTGACCCTCCGGTCGGTCACCGTCGTACTCGCCGGTAGCGCGCTGATGGCCACGGCCTGCACCGGTGGCGACCCGGTCATGGACCCGTCGCCGTCGTCGGCGACCGACGCCGCCGCGGACTCCTTCGGCGACGTACCGGGCTCGCCCTCCGAGTCACCTGACGGTGGCATCGGCGCTTCCGAACAGCCGTCGGCTGCCGGGCCGGACCCCACGACGGACGAAGGACGCACTGACGACGGACGGACCTACCTCGTGGCCGACCTCGACGCCGGGTCCGTTCCCGACGGGGCTGGTGACGGTCGGGCCACCGGGACCTTCGAGGGCGCACTGGTCCCGCTCGAGTCGACCGTGGAATTGTGTTACGAACTCGAGGTCGAGGACCTCACTTCGGCCCCTGTCGGAGCACACATCGTGCGCGACGAGCCCCCGGGCAGCGACGACGTCGCCGTGGTGGATCTCGTTCCTCCGGATGCGGTCACGGGTCGGGTCGAGGAATGCATCACCATCGATGGTGGGGATGCCGTCGCGCTCTTCGAGTCGCCGCAGCAGCACTACGTCGTCGTGAGCACCGAGGACCATCCGTTCGGGGCCGTCCAGGGCTCGCTGCGGAAGGGCTGATCGAGGCGGACCGGTAGCCTCGCCCGCATCATGGGAACGTCCTCGAATTCCTCCGGCGACGGCACGAAGCTGATCGTCTCGAATCGTCGTGCCCGCTACGAGTACGAACTCGGCGACCGGTACGAGGCTGGCCTCGCCCTGACGGGCACCGAGGTCAAGTCGCTGCGTGCTGGCAAGGCATCGCTCGTCGAGGCATGGGTCAAGATCGACGACAGCGGCGAGGCGTGGCTGATGCAGTCCCACATCGCCGAGTACGCCCACGGGAACCGCAACAATCACCACCCGACGCGCGAGCGCAAGCTGCTGTTGCACCGGCGCGAACTCGACCGGCTGGCGCACGACGTCAAGACCAAGGGTGTCGCGCTGGTGCCCACCCGCTTGTACTTCCGTGACGGTCGCGCAAAGCTCGAGTTCGCCGTCGGCAGGGGCAAGAACGTCGCCGACAAGCGGCGGACCGAGGCCAAGCGGGACGCGGAGCGGCAGATCCAACGGGCCCTCGAGGAACATCGCCGGCGCTGACCGTTCACTCGATGTTTCACCGGCGGTGGCCCAACGGGAACACCAATGCCGCAGCACCCGTTACAGTGGTGGCTCCGACGCGCCGATATGCGTGTTGGGGGCCTTGAGAACTTCAGAGCGACGATGCGCCTGCAACTTGGGGCTGAACCGGTTTCGACCGTGGTCAGTCCGGAGTCCTAGGAGCGTGCCGGGGGAGCCAACGGACCCCCGTTATCCCACCCGTCGGAACGAACAACTGGCAACCAGGAGTTCGCACTCGCAGCTTGATTGCTGTGACGATTCGCCTCTGACGCCTCGTACGAGGGTCGAATCGCCATGACGAGGCTCACGGGGAAACCTTCACCGTCGGGTGACCCCGAACAACTTCAGACGGTTAGGGCCGCGGAGGCTGTCTGGTCCCGGAGCGCCGCGCCCGAACTCATCCGGTGACCTACGCACGTAGAGCCTCAGATTCTGGGATCGCGGCACCCGGGTTCGACTCCCGGCAGCTCCACATTCAGCTTTCCAGCTCGCCAGCTTTCCAGCCCGTGTGATGGAGAAGGCACCGCGGAGGTGGCCGACAAGGGCAACCCCCGCGGGGACGGGCGACCGGACCGACGCCGCAAGGGCGTTGGTGACGGGTCCTGTCCGTGCACCATCCCACGTACCCGTGGCGCATCGCCGCCTGCAGTAGGAAGACCCCGCCGACCTCGTTGGCGGGGTCTTCGTGTATCACGAAGTCGCGGCCACGGCCGAGCGTTCACGGTGAACGGCCGTGGCCGACGTACAGTGGAGAGGTGACCCGCGTGTCGAGTTCGGCCCCCACGTGGGTCCGGGAGCCCATCCATGATTCCCCTGCTGATTGCCGCCGGGTTCGCCCTGGCCGCCCTGATCGCCTACCTCGTCGTGGTCACGCTTCGGTCACGCGATCCCCTCGATCGCCGTGTGACCCGGGCCCGCGCGAGCGAGGTGTTGAAGCGTGCCGTGGCCTCGGTCCCGGCCAACGCCTTTGACGCCCGACTGCGGATCGTGCGCAGCCAGACCTGACGCGACCCCGCCGGAACTCGCTCGCCAGCGGCCGCGGGCCAGGACCACTGCCCTGTCGTCATGGGCCCTGTGGCCCTGCCGCCACCGGGTAGGGGCGACAACGATGGGGGTACCCGTTGGAGGAGTCCCCCGATGCTCTCCCTGACCAGCCTGGCCGACCCGGTCGCCGCGATCATGCAGACCAACCTTGCCGAGGCGCGCGCGACCGATTCCTTGCGGGAAGCGGCGACCATGATGGCCGAGGATTCGCTCGGGGCGCTCCTCGTGCGTCGGGGAACCCACGTGGTCGGCATTGTCAGCGAGCGTGACATCGTGCAGGCGGTCGGCGACGGCGGTGACGTCGACGAGACCCGGGTTCTCGACGTGATGACCGAGAACCTTGCCGGCGTGGCGATCGACGCTACGGTCGGTACCGCACTCGACCGCATGGCCGTGCACGGCGTCCGGCACCTCGTGGTTCGGGACGGGTCGATCATCAAGGGCGTCGTGTCCGTGCGGGACGTCATGCGGGTCCTCCACGCGGAGGTCGAGTCCTAGAACATTCAAGGAGGAGCCATGCGCACCATCGTCGTAGGCATCGATGGCAGCGAGGCCTCGAAGATCGTCCTGCGATGGGCCATCGACGAGGCCGTCCTGCGCGGTGACCGGGTGACCGCGATCCACGCCTACCTGCCCTTCGACGCCACATGGGCGGCGCTGCCGGAGGTGGCCCTGGCCTCGATCCCGCCTGAGACCCTCGAGCAGGACGCGCAGGAGCGGGCCGAGACAGTCCTTCGGCAAGCGCTCGCCGAGTTCGACACCGACGTCGAGGTGACAGCGCTGGCGACCGCGGGGCGCCCCTCGGATGTTCTGCTCGAGGCGTCCCGTGGTGCAGACCTCCTGGTCGTCGGCTCCCGAGGCCATGGCGGGTTTCGTGGACTTCTGCTCGGCTCCGTGTCACACCAGGTCGTCACGCACGCCGTCGTTCCGACCGTCGTGGTCCCGACCAGCCAGGACGGCTGACGCACGGTTCTCGAGAGCCGGGGTCAGGCGATGGAGCGGACCAGGTCCTCGACCCAGCCGTCGTCCGGCCCCGTGGCCAGCGGTGCACTGGTCGTTGCGTAGTCGATGTCGCGGCGAAGCGGAAGCAGCGGGGTACCGAGCGTCCGCGTGGCTCCGCCCGCTTCCTCGACGAGCAGCGTCCCTGCGGCGACGTCCCACACCTTCGGGACGGTCGCGTAACTGCCGACGAATCGGCCCGCCGCCACGAGCGCCAGATCGAGGGCCCAGGCTCCCATGATGCGTGGATTCAGCCTGATGGAGGTTCCTGTGGATCGGCGGATGGTGCCCGCCGACACGGCGATGGGGACATGGCGATTCCGGCCGTTCCGGAAATCCACCCTTGCCCGCACCCGCAGCGGGGTCCGGACCCCGTCCGCGTCGACGAGATAGGTGCCATGACCCCGGCGACCGACGAACCGCTCGCCGAGTGCTGGGGCGGCGACACAGCCGTAGACGGGATGGCCGCGGTGGGCCAGCGCGACCGAGACGGCCCAGTACGGCAGCCCTGCGGCGAAGTTGGACGTGCCGTCGATCGGGTCCACGATCCACGTCCACTCGTTACCCGACCAGGTGGTCGTGCCTTCCTCGCTGAGGACGTCGTGGTCGCGGAAGTCGACGCTGATGGCCTCGGCCAGACGCTTGTCCACGAGCAGATCCGTCGTCGTGACCGGAGTGCCGTCGAACTTGGCGGTCGTGCGGTGGCCGCCGCTGCGTTCGAGCAGGACGGGTTGGAGGTCGTCGAGGACGGCCGCGACCAGTCGGTCGGCGGCGTCGAGGACCTCGTCGTGCTGGTCGGGGACCTGGGCCGTGGACATCGTGCACCGACGGTAGCGACCGCTGGCGGTGGCGTGCGCAGACGACCGGTGGCCGCGCGCGGACAGGTTTGCAGGAACCCTACGGTGCCGTAACCTACGTAAGCGTAGGTTTGTGATCGGGTCCCAGGACCATGCTCCGAAGGAACGACGCCGTGCGTACCACTGCTGAACTCGCCGCCGATGTCCGTGATCGTCTCGAAGGCATCCGCGGCACGGAACCACCGAGCGAGTCGACGGTCGTCTGGCAGCGCCGCGCGATGCTGCTCATCACCGTCGTCCCGATCGCTGGGCTGATCCTCGCCATCGTGCAACTGTGGGGCTTCGGGGTGAGTTGGCGGGACCTCATCATCGCCGGCGCGTTCTACGTCCTGTCGGGGCTCGGGATCACGGTCGGCTTCCATCGCCTGCTGACCCACAAGTCCTTCGATGCGCCCCCGTGGGTCCGGACGTTCTGGGCCGCGGCCGGGTCGCTGGCGATCCAGGGAGCGGTCATCGACTGGGTCGCCACCCACCGGCGCCACCATGCGTTCTCGGACATGGAGGGTGACCCGCATTCGCCCCACCTCGACGCCGCCGACGGCGCGAAGGGCATCATCCGCGGCCTGTTCCACGCCCACCTCGGCTGGATGTACGTGCCATCGGGGACGGTCAACGACACGTGGGCTCCCGACCTGCAGGAGGAACCCGGCGTGGCGGCCGTACACCGGCTGTTCCCCGTCATTGGCATCGCGTCGTTCGTCGCGCCTGCGCTGGTCGGTGGCCTGTGGTCATGGTCCATCGGCGGTGCCGTGACCGCTTTCGTCTGGGGCGCCCTCGTCCGCATCTTCCTGCTGCATCACATCACCTGGTCGATCAACTCGATCTGCCACTTCTACGGGACCAGGCCGTTCGCCGCGCGCGACGAATCCCGCAACAACCTCTGGCTGTCGATCCTGTCGTTCGGTGAGTCGTGGCACAACGCCCACCACGCGTTCCCGGCATCGCCGCGCCATGGCCTGCGGTGGTGGGAGATCGACCCGTCGTGGATCACCATCCGGCTGATGCAGTCGATCGGCATGGCCAAGAACCCGAAACTCCCGTCGCCGTCCCAGTTGGCGCGCAAGCGGCTGCCTCGCCGAGTCGCTGCGTGACCAAACGACGCATGACCGGCGCCGAACGACGAGAGCAACTCGTCGGCGTCGCGCGCACGGTCTTCGCCGAGCGCGGCTACGAGGCGGCAACCGTCGAGGAGATCGCCGAGCGCGCGGACGTCAGCAAGCCGGTCGTCTACGAGCACTTCGGCGGCAAGGAAGGCATCTACGCGGTCATCGTCGACCGCGAGGTCACGGACCTGACCGCTCGGATGGCGGCTGCACTCGAGGCCAGCAGTCCCCGCGGGGCGGCCGAGGGCGCCGCCATGGCCTTCCTCGGCTACATCGAGGACTGCGAGGAGGGCTTCCGCATCCTGACCAGAGACGCCCCGATCGGCATGGCGTCGGGTTCGCTGGCTTCGGTCATGTCGGACGTCGCGGTCCGCGCCGAGGCTCTGCTGCTGCGCTACTTCCGCGACCGCGGCTTCGACGAGCGCACGGCCCCCATGTACGCCCGGATGCTGGTGGGTGCCGTCGCCCTGGTCGGGGAGTGGTGGGTGGACGCGGGCAAGCCCTCCCGTGACGAGGTCGCCGCCCACGTCGTCAACCTGTTGTGGAACGGTCTGAAGGCCCTGGAACCCAAACCGTCGTTGCACTCCAGCGATTGACCGACCCGATGTCAGCAATCCGCGCCAGGGTTGGCGCGGTTGGTTGACATCAGGTCAGCGGCGGTCCTGGAGGAATGGGAGGTCGGCCCGGATCTGGAGGACGCGGGCGGGATCGACCGTGGCGTGAATTGTGGTCGGGACGTGGGCTGCCGAGGCGAGCACCTGCCCGAGAGGATCGATGATCATCGAGTCGCCCGTGTAGTGCAGGCCATCGCCTTCGCCGACGCGGTTGATGCCGACGACGTAGCACTGGTTCTCGATGGCGCGGGCGCGCAGCAGCGTGATCCAGTGTTCGCGGCGTGGTGCCGGCCAGTTCGCCGGGATGAGGAAGCAGTCGGTGTCCGGTCCCGTGCGCCAGAACTCGTCCGCGAACCGCAGGTCGTAACAGACGAACAGCGTGCAGCGGACCCCGTCGACGTCGACGGTGACGAACTCCTCGCCCGGCGCGTAGTGGTCGTGCTCGTCGGCGTACGTGAAGGGGTGGATCTTTCGGTAGCGGTGCTGACTGCCATCCGGTGCGGCGAGGACGAACGTGTTGGTCGGGCGGTCGTCGCCGTCGGCCAGTTCCGGGATCGATCCGCCGACCCAGCAGTCGTTGTACCTGGCGAGCGAACTGAGGAAGTCGCTGCTCGGACCACCAATCGGTTCAGCGACCACCTCCGTGTTCATCGAGAACCCGGTCGAGAACATCTCAGGCAGCACGACGAGGCGGGCGCCTGCCGCTGCGGCCTGCTCGACCAGGGGTCGCAGGGCCGCGAGATTGTTGTCGCGGTCCTCCCAGACGGTGTCGAACTGGATACCGGCGACGTGCAGGCTCATGCGGTGCCCTCCCTGGGCGTGATGGCCGCCAGGCGGCGAAGTCCTTCGTCGAGCACAGCGTCGGTCTTGCAGAACGCGAAGCGGACCAGCGGGGCGCCCTCGACCTTGTCGTCGTAGAACACGACGTTGGGGACCGCGGCTACGCCGACGGACTTGGGCAGGTCCATGCAGAACTCGATCCCGTCCTCGTACCCGAGGGGGCGGATGTCCGCGGTGACGAAGTACGTGCCGTCCGGCTCCATGACGTCGAAGCCGACGTCGGTCAGTCCAGCGCACAGGAGGTCGCGGCGTGACCGGTACGTCGCGCGGAACTCGTCGAAGTAGTGGTCGTCCATACCCAGCGCCACCGCAACGGCATGCTGGAACGGGGTCGCGTTGGCGAAGCTCAGGAACTGCTTGGACGTCAGCACCGCGGCGGCGAGTTCAGGTGGCGCACAGAGCCACCCGACCTTCCATCCGGTGACCGAGAACGTCTTGGCTGCCGACGAGATCACCACGGTCCGCTCGCGCATCCCGAGGAACGTGGCGAGCGACTGATGTGGGACGCCGAAGGTCAGGTGCTCGTAGACCTCATCGGTCACGGCCACGACGTCGTGCTCGACGCAGAGTCGCGCGATCAGGGCCAATTCGTCATGGTCGAACACCTTGCCGGTCGGGTTGTGCGGCGAGTTGAGCACCAGCAGGCGGGTCTTGTCCGTGAACGCGGCAGCCAGTTCGTCGGGGTCGAAGCGGTAGTCCGGCGCACGCAACGTGACAGCCCGGTGCACCGCCCCGGCCATCGCGACGTCCGCGCGGTAGCAGTCGTAGTAGGGCTCGAAGAGGATGACCTCGTCACCGACCTCGCACAGCGCCAGGAACGCCGCGGCCAGCGCCTCGGTGGCGCCGGCGGTAACCACGATCTCGGTGTCCGGGTCGTACGTCAGGCCGTGGAACCGCTGCTGGTGGGCGGCGATGGCCTGGCGGAGCGTCCGGATGCCGATGCCTGGGGCGTACTGATTCTTGCCGGACCGGATCGCATCGACGGCCGCCTGCAGGACCTCGTCGGGTCCATCCTCGTCCGGGAACCCCTGCCCGAGATTGACAGCGTCGTGGTCCAGCGCAAGGGCGGTGATCGTCGAGAAGATCGTCGTCCCGAACCCCTGGAGCCGGGACGTCAGATGTGGCTGCCGCATGGCTGTCCTCCGTCGGGCGCAAGGCTACGGGGAATGCCTGTCCACAGGCGGAACGAACCCGCCGAGCGAGGAGCGCCGTCGCCAGGTCAGACTCGGGCCATGGACAGCATCGACCTCCGTGTCGTCGGAATCGCAGCCCCCAGCGTGTCCTGACTCTCCGTCGCCAACTCGTCCAGCGGGGTGGCGGGGTGATCGAGGGTCGTCGTGGGGGCGTCGGATGTGGCGTGGTCGGCCAGTGTCCTGGTGACGAGGTTGACCGCGGCATGGAGGTCGGCGGCGGGGACCTCGCCGGCAAGACCGAGCGTGTGGGCCAGCGGGGACAGGAACGCCATGAGGGTGAAGTCCCGGTGGATCGAGCCTGGGATGGCCAGCGTCCAGGTCCTGCCGCTCGACGCGGCGAGGTAGTTCTTCACGATCTCGTCGTTCGGCAGCGCGAGCCACTCCTGCGAACGCAGCGCGACGTACGGGACGTCGGACCCGGCGGTCAGGTAGTCCGCCGGGACCGGGGCCAGCCACGGGTCGAACCCGACGACCCCCACGCAACGGCCGGGCAGTTCGTGGCAGGCCCAGGTCGCCGCACCGCCACCCGTGGAGTGGCCGGTCATCACGACGTTCGTGAGATCGAGCTCCAGCGCGTCGAGGAGTCGTCGGATCTCCGGGTCCCGGTCCAGCCGCGGGTCGTCCGGGGCGCCGACGACCTCGAGGGCCGTGAGCAGGTCCTGCGCGTAGGTCTGCTCGAGCAGGCGTGCGGCACGGTCGTAGTCCTCCTCGCTGACGTCCTCGGGTTCCGGCAGTGCGGACGGTTCGATGCCGACGACCTCGCCGTCGGGGAACCTGGTGGCAAGGGCGCCGTACGTGTGGTCGGGCGCGATGACGACGTAGCCGCGGCTGGCCAGGTCCTCGGCGAGGTCCGACTGGATCGACCGGAACCCGCCCCATCCGTGGCTGTAGACGACGACCGGATGCGGTCCCGGTGCCGGGTCGGCCAGTTCCGTGGCGTTGGTGGCGACCAGGCGCAGGTGGCGAAGCGCGAACGGGGGCAACCCGAGCCACGCGGTGACGTTCGCCGAGAAGGCACCGACGACGTCGCCGTCGATCCAGGCTGCGGGTGGCCCTGCGGTTTCCGCCGGGTACCAGACCTGCACGGGAAAACGCCGGGATACGCCGCCGGGTGCGTACGGGTCGACCCTCGCCGTATCGTCCACGGTGAACGTGAACGTCCCGATCGGACGCGGTCCGGTCGGCTTGGGAAGCCCCGTCACCGGCAGCGCGATCGCCAGGGCGGCCGACGCCACGGCCGGGACCAACGCGGTCACCAGCAACGCTCGCCGCATCCACTGGCGCCGCCGAAGCGGATGTGTGGCGGCCGGCAACATCACGGCGACGAGGCCACCAAAGACCACGGCCGCAGCCGGTGCCAGTTGCCAGCGCCACCCGTCGGCGACCTGCATCACCAGCGCGGTCGCAAAGACGGGGGCCAAGGTCATGCGCCACCGTCGCGAGCGCCGGGCCATGAGCGGCACCACGCCGACGGCCGCGACCAGGACCATCAGGTCCGACAGCCTCATCGCCGACTACTCGACAACGACGTCACGAAGCGCCGGATCGGGAGGGGGAGGCTGCAGGTCCATGTCGCGCAGCGTGTCCGCGAGCAACCTGGTCACCGCGACGTCCCTGACCCACTTGCGGTCGGCGGGCACGACGAACCAGGGCGCGTCGTCGGTCGAGGTCACCGTGATGGCGGCCTCGTATGCCTGCTCGTACTCGTCCCACTGCTCGCGTGCCTCGAGGTCACCGAGGTTGAACTTCCAGTGCTTCTCGGGTGTGTCGATGCGCGCCTGCAGACGTTCGCGCTGCTCCTGTCGGGAGATGTGGAGGAAGACCTTGCGGACCACGGTGCCGTTGTCGGCGAGGTGCTGCTCGAATTGGCGGATCTGCTCGTACCGCCGCTCCACCTCTGCCGCGTCGATCCATCCGTTCACCAGGACGACGCCGACGTCCTCGTAGTGGGAGCGGTTGAAGATCCCGATGGATCCGCGCGGTGGGCACGCCGCATGGACGCGCCACAGGTAGTCGTGGTCGAGCTCTTGTTCGGAGGGCTTCTTGAAGGAGGCCACGTGGACGCCCTGCGGGTTCAGCCCGGTGAACACGCGGCGGATGGTGCCGTCCTTGCCGGACGTGTCCATCCCCTGCAGAACGAGCAGCACCGCGCGCTCGTCCTCGGCCCACAGCAGACGCTGCAACTCGAACAGTTCGTCGAGCAGTTCCTTGCGGGTCTTCTTGGCGGATGCCTTGTCGCCCAAGCCCAGATCGTCACGGGTGTCGCGTTCGAACAACCCGGCGGCCTGGCCGGGTTGCACCCGCAAGCGGTCGAGCATCGTGTCTCCTCCAGCGACTGCACACCCTACGAAATCGTCGGGGCCGCCGTTTCGGGTTGGTCGCAAGGCGCGCCCTTACACTCCGGCTCCCGGCGTTGGTCAGGAGACCGCCCGTGTACGTCGCACTCGCCACCGCCGCCGAGTTGGACATCTCGGACCAGGACGAGCATCTGCTCGAGCCCGCGCTGATTTCGGCGGGGATGCAGGCGCAGATCAGGTTCTGGGACGACCCGACGGTGGACTGGTCCGACTTCGACGCGGTGGTCATCCGGTCGACGTGGGACTACGTGGCCAAGTACCCGGCGTTCCTCGCGTGGATCGATCATGTCGCGTCGGTCGCGCGGCTGTTCAACCCCCCCGAGGTCCTGCGCTGGAATCTCCACAAGGGCTACCTCATCGAACTCGAGGATCGTGGTGTCCCGATCGTGCCGACGGCGTGGCTCGGGAAGGGTGATGGGATCGATCTGGCCGACATTGGCGCCAGCCGCGGGTGGAAGGACGTCGTCGTCAAGCCGGCCATCGATGCGGGTGCGCGCGGCCTCTTCCGCGTCACCGGCGACCTCGAGGCGGGTCAGGCGCAGCTCGATGCCCTGCTGGCGACCGACGACGTGATGGTGCAGGAGTTCCAGACCGGCCTCATCGATCACGGCGAACTTTCGATCGTCTGCCTCGACGGGGAGTTCTCGCACGCTGTCCGCAAGCGCGCGAAGCCCGGTGACGTCCGCATCCAGATCGAGTACGGGGGCACGTACACGCCGGAGGAACCGGACGACGCCACCTGCGGCCTCGCCGAGTGGATCGTGCAGGCCACCGGACACGACCTGCTGTACGCACGCGTCGACCTCGTGCCGGCGGTCGACGGCAGCTGGCAACTCGGGGAACTCGAACTCGCCGAGCCGGCGCTGTACCTGCGCTGGGCGCCGGGCAGCGCCGATCGCATGGCCGAGGCGATCCGGCGGCGCCTGTCGTGACGAACCTTGGGGACAGGAGAAGACGATGCGTGTCGCAGTCAGCGGTTCGACGGGGATGATCGGCGAGGCCCTGATCGCCGAGCTCCGGCGTGATGGGCACGCGATCCATCGGCTCGTCCGTGAGCGTTCCCGGGCGACCGGTGACGACGTGTACTGGTCGGTGGAACGCCACGAACTCGACACCGACCGCCTCGACGGTGTGGATGCGGTGGTCCACCTCGCTGCGGAGCCGATCGGTGACAAGCGGTGGTCGGCTGACCAGAAGTCACGGATCCTCGAGTCCAGATCGCAGGGCACGCGGCTGCTGAGCGAGGGGTTGGCGTCGCTGCGGAACCCACCGGCCGTCCTGGTGTCCATGTCCGGCGCCGACTACTACGGCGACCGGGGCGACGAGATCCTCACCGAGTCCGCGGCACCGGGCACCACGTTCCTCGCCGAGGTCTGCGTCGCATGGGAGGAGGCTGCTGAGCCGGCCCGGGCGGCGGGGATCCGGGTTGTACACCCACGCAACGGGGTCGTCATCGCGCACACCGGCCCGTTGATGGACAAGGTCAGGCTGCCCTTCAGACTCGGCGTCGGCGGACGCATCGGCGACGGTCACCAGTACGTCCCGTGGGTCGCGATGCAGGACGAGATCCGAGCCTTACGGCTTTTCATCGACCGGGACGATCTCGAGGGCCCGTTCAACGTCGTCAGCCCGCAGACGGCCACCAACCGCGAACTTACCAAGGCGCTCGGTGCAGCCATGCACCGACCGACGATCATGCCCATCCCGGCGTTCGCGCTGCAGGTCCTCTACGGGGAGCTCGGCATCGCGCTCGGTGTCCACTCCAAGCGTGTGGTGCCGACGAAACTGCAGGAGGTCGGGTTCACCTGGCGGCACGAGGACCTCGGCGAGGCGGTCGAGGTCGCCCTGAACTGACCGTCGCCGCTGCCCGTGAAACGGTAGGGGCCACCGCGTCGCGTCCGTCCACCTGGCCGGTGTCCCTGGCACCGTGGGCGCCAGTCGGGGCCCTCATGTGGCATCGGCGACGCCGTCTCTGGTTGGCTACACCCTGGCGGAAGGGGCACAGGCGTGGAGCAACCCGACAGATCACGTGCGGGCGGTCCTGAGCCAGGTGATGGTCGAGGTCGACGCGATCGGTGGCCGGAATACCCGCCCTACGAGGGGGCGTTCGACGAGGTCGTCCCCGACCTGACGATCGGCGACGACGGGGACCTGACCTGATGCGTCAAGCTGTTGACGATATCCAGCGCCACCGTGCGGTCGCGTCTCGGGGCGGAGTGCCAGAGTGAACCGTCAACGCGTGCGCGCGCAGCGATCCATGTTCGGTGGGGCCGCGGTGGCCGCGACCGGGTTCTTCGCTGGAATCGCCGTCGCCCCCTTGGCGGCTCAGGACCTCACCGGTGGCGTCGCCCTCAGCGGACTCCCGGGCGCGATGGGCATCATCGGAACCGCGCTGGGTGCCAGCCTGGTCAGTCTCGTCCTTCGACGGCGTGGGCGACGAGCGGGGCTGACCGTCGGGTACGTGATCGGTCTGCTCGGCGCGGCCATCGCGGGTGGTTCGCTGCGGCTTGGGTCCTTCCCGTTGCTGCTCGTCGGGTCGGCCCTGTTCGGTATCGGTCATGCAGCGACCCAGTTGACACGCTACGTGGTGGCCGACCTCCATCAGCCAGACGAGCGTGGACGGGCACTCGGCTGGATCGTGTGGGCGGGGACGATCGGCGGCGTCGTCGGCCCGAACCTGCTCGCCGTGACGGGACGTGCGGCCGAGGCGGCTGGCCAGCCCGAACTGTCCGGTCCCTACATGGTCGGCGTGGCGGCGATGCTGCTGGTCGCCGTCGCCTACCAGGTGGCGCTTCGTCCCGACCCTGGCACGCTCGTCGTCGACGAGGCCCCCGATGTCGAGCCCGATGTCGGGGCCGAGGTCCAGCCCGATGTCGGGGCCGTGGCGCAGGAACCGGTTGTCCGGTCGGCGTGGAGGTTGCCGGTCGTGCAAGTGGCCATCGCCGTCATGCTCACCGGCCAGGTGGTGATGGTGTGGCTCATGGCCATGACCCCCGTGCACATCCGCGAGTCCGGAGGCGACCTCAGCCGCATCGGCATGATCCTGTCGGCCCACATCTTCGGCATGTATGCGCTGGCGCCGCTGGCCGGGTGGGTCGAGGACCGGTTCGGCAGCCTGCGGGCGATCGGTGTGGCGATGTCGGTCCTTGCGCTGGCCGCGGTGCTGGCCGCGAGCGCCCCCGTCGGCGGCGTGGCGATGGCCGCCGCCCTGTTCCTCCTCGGTGTGGGATGGTCGTTCGGGTTCGTGGCCGGCAGCACCATGCTGGCCCGTGGGGTGCCGATCGGTATCCGGGCGGCGGTGCAGGGCCGCGTGGAGACCGCGGTCTGGTTGGCGTCAGCCGTGGCGTCGCTCGGCGCGGGACTGCTGCTGGACCTCGTCGGCTATGTGGGCTTGTGCTCACTGGCGCTGGTCGCCCTGGCGCTGCCGATCACCTTCGTCATCCGCCAACGCCACCGGTTGGCGGCGGTACCCGCGCCGGTCCCCGCGATCTAGCTGGCCGACTCCTGCGCAGCGCGGCTCGGCTGTCGGCCGCGGTCAGCGATTGTCGAGAAACCGTCGCATACGCGGGTTTCTCGACAATCACAACGCACAAGACCTCACTGAGTGGCACACGACGGGGAGAAACCGTCGGGAGCGCGAGAGCGCCGATCAAGAGTACGAGAAACCGTGGAGCGCCCTGGACCGATCGACCACGCGATGGGTGCCGCGATGGCGCTGACGACCGTCGACGCGGACGCCGTCGCCTGTCCGACCTGCGGCCAGGTCCTGCCCGGCGTGGCCACGGCCTGCCCTGAAGATGGGACAACACCGTGGCGATCCGAGCAACCCGACGGGCTGGTCGAGGCCCGTTGCAGGGACACGATCTGGAAGCGTGGGCACTTCTGTGGAAGGCGCCGCCATGGCCGATGGGCACCGAAATCAAGCTCGTGGTTTCGCTCACCGGGACCGGACCATCCGCAGCGACGGTTGTCGGCCCAGATGCGACCGAACTCGACCCCTCCTGGGGACCCAATGCACACAGTGAGTCGAGATTCAACCGGCCAGGTGACGAATGGGGCTTGGCGTTCACCCTGCCCGTGCCCGGCTGCTGGGAACTCATCGTCCATCGCGACAACGGTTTCGCAAGCCTTCGGATCGACAGCATCCAAGCCGACTGAGTTGAGCGCGTCATGTAGCGCGCGGGCGAAGTGAGCGTGGGACACAAGTCATAACGGCGGATGATGACCCACTGACCCACGACGCCTCGAACCAGACACGGCATCCTCGGTGTACTCGAACACCCACGCGGTCGGGTCGGCGGACTCGAGGGCCGCTTCCAGGGCGCGCTCGGGCGCGCGGATCTCCGCCACTTCGAAGGCTGTGTCGCGGTCCATGCGCACGCGTCCTCCAGGCGCTGGGCAGGATCGTAATCGGCCCCGTGACGGCCAAACAGGGATCATCGCTGTCGGCGGATGCTCGTCGGCCGCTTTGGCTGCCCGTAGGCCACGCTCGTGGCGCTTCCTGCCGACCGCTGCTCGGACGACGTAAGCCTCGCAGACCGCCCCCGTCACGGCGAAGATGGTGGCGCCGAGCGCCCCGATGACGAAGCCACCTACGTGCTCGTCGGCGAACGCCCAGAAGAGAGCGCCCATCACTACCGACCCGATCGGAACAAGCAGCCAAGCAGAGAGAGGCTTGGACTCATGCCGACCAGCAATGCCGAATACAGCGCGGACAGCAAGAGGGACGTACGGGGAGACAGTGCCTTGGGTCGCGTCAACGTGGCGCCTCCGCAACCCGATGTCCTGAGCGATGAGCATGCCGACGAGGCCGATGATGACCAGCCCGACGGGCAACCACCCCTGCAGCAAGCGGACCGCCATGACCACGACGACCACGCTTCGGGCAACGCGGCCAATGCGATAACGCCACCAGCGCTTCAGGCGACGCTCTGCGATCCGCTTCGCGGCCAGGGCCTCACCCTTCGTCGTCGCCGGGATGCCGGACTCCAATCCGACCCAAGCACGGACGAAATCACCCGCCGAAGGACGAACGTCACGCTCATCCGCCACGTCGAACCTCCCTCCCGTTGCGGCACCCCGTCGTCGCCGACTCGTTCACGGTCAGGCCATGACGTCAGCTGCTGGTCACGCGCGTGCCCGACAAGGTCCGACCACACCCACGCAAGGTAGACCCAACGGGCACTGGCGTTGGCGAACGCATCGCTCCATCCCTCAGCAAGACGACTTCGTAGTCCCACTCCTGGAAGGCGATGTAGTCGTCCACAATCCTGATAGTCCCTCCGCAGCCACACAGACGAGTTCGGCGGTCATGCGCCGTGGAACGGGTGTCAGGCGCCACGTGAGATGAGCATCGCGACGACGTAGAGCGACAGCGACGTTGAGGATGGCGGGGTGGCCGTGAGCTTGCCCTGTTGCTGGT
>Ga0326597_10001353_pt1 | contig 40077 bp, 35 predicted proteins | sample RVTome_12_FD_203789 | JGI IMG/M metagenome (GOLD analysis project Ga0326597, IMG submission 203789) | Soil microbial communities from uranium-contaminated site in the Upper Colorado River Basin, Wyoming, United States - RVT100D185 | ecosystem: Environmental > Terrestrial > Soil > Contaminated >... | reverse complement strand
CGGCGCGACTCCTTGGGGGTTGGCGCGACGAGGACGTCTATAACGCCCTCCTGCGGCTCTTGCGCAGGAAGCCGATGCCGGGCGTGATCGAAACCATCGGCGAGTACCGGCGAACTGAGACGATCCCTGATTTCATACGCGCCCTTGGCGACGACGTTGCCGGTGGCCCCGCGGAAGAAGCCTTGCGGAAGGTCGGGGAAACCGCGCACCGGGCGCTGCTGGATGCCGCCCTGGCCCCGGTTCCTTCCGCCGCTGATGAAACCCCTTCCAGCCTGCGCCGTCGCGCCGCTGCCCTCCGTCTTCTCGCCGACCGGGCGTTGTCAGCGGAAGACTGGGGCGACCTGGCAGCCCTGACACGCGACCGTGACCCGGAAATCGCCGCGCGTGCGTGCCGGATCGCCCTGCTCGTGGCGGAAGAAAGCCGAAAGCAACTTGCGGTGCGTCGCTTGATAGACGTGCTGCCGGAAGCCGACTTGTTTCTGCAGACGGAGATGGAGAGTTGGCTGGTACGGCGTTTCGACTGCGCCCGGATCGTCCTCGATGAAGAGATCGCTCGCCGTCAACCTGTAACGGAGGCCACCCGATCCACGGATAAAGTGCTGCGGTTCCTGCTTGCCGTGAAACGTAGGGCGGAGAGTGAATCGAGGAAAGGTCATGACCCCGAGTGACGCCGAAAAACCGGCCGGTGAACGGGAGGAACAGGCGCATCCGATCGCGCCCCGGATCCTGCTGCGGGAGTATGAGAAGGTCAAGCTCGAGTTGGCGGGGCTGGTTCGGGAAGGAATGGTACAGGCGGGGTCCAACGAACAAGCCCTGCACGAGGGCCAGGTACTGTTGACCCGCCTGGCGGAGGATCGAATCAACGTGGCGGTTGTGGGTCGATTCAGTCGCGGAAAGACATCGCTGATGAATGCCGTCCTTGGCTGGGACCGGCTGCCGACGGGAATCCTGCCTCTGACTTCCGTGCTCACCATGGTGCGTTACGGCAGCAGAGAGCGAGTGCTCGTCTGTTATGAAAACAGTTACATGCCACACGAAATATCCCTGGAACAGATCCCCGATTACGTTACTCAGGACGGCAATCCCGGCAATCGCAAGGGCGTGGACTATGTGGAGGTGCAAATTCCCTCCGAGACGCTGCGCCGGGGGTTCTCTTTTGTGGATACGCCCGGCCTCGGCTCAACAATCGCCGAAAACACCTCCATTACCACCGGCTTCTTCCAGGAAATGGATGCCGTGGTCGTGGTGACGAGCTTCGAGGCGGCCCTGTCGCAGGAAGAGATGGAGTTCCTCCGGCATTCGGTGCAAGGCGGCAGAAGGACGTTTCTGGTGGTCAACAAGCTGGATCTCGTCACCGGGGAAGAGCGGGACAAGGTCTTGCGTTACGTTGAGGACAGGCTCACAGATGAAGTTGGGCCTGCCTGTACCAAGGTCTTTGCCGTCTCTGCCCGCGATGGCCTCCATGCCAAGCAAGAAGGTGATGCACGAAAGCTTCAGAACAGCGGCTTGCCGGAATTCGAGCAGGAACTCGTACGCTTTCTCACCGCTGAGAAAGCGGAAAATATGCTGACTCTTACCTGCCGACGCCTGCTCGACTTGGTTGCCAGAGCCGGGATTTCTTCGGACGCCGCCGTTCCGACTCGGGTCCGGGAAATTCAAGAGAAGCTTCGGAATGATGGCGGTCAAGAACCCACTTCCGGGGTTCCAGCTTCTACGGCGGCCTTTTTGCGTTCGGACCAGGTCCGGCTGGACCGATCCTGCCCCATTTGCGGGGAAGTGGTCACACGTGTCTTTGATTTCCTATGCCAGTACCAATACCGGTTGAGCACCAGCAGCGAGGCACATTCAGCTCATGCCGCAGACGGGGGATTTTGCGCCATGCATACCTGGCAGTACGAAAAGATCGCCTCTCCTCATGGCGTTTGCACCGCCTATGCGGAATTTCTGGAAACCGTGGCACATCAGCTGCGCAGCGTGGCAGGCAAAGCGAAATCCGTCGTGGATCTTTCCTTGGGCATCGCCCGCTTGGCAATATTTTCCCCGAAGTGCAAGGCATGCCAAGTTCAAGCTTCCGCGGAAGAAGATGCCCTTTCAACGTGGTTGTCCAAGGTGTCCGAGACCGGGCCGCAGGAACTTCCTCTTCTATGCTTTCTGCATCTCCCTGCCTTCCTGGCGAGGATCGCCGACTTGGAACTCGCACGGAAACTGACGGAGCGGCAAGCGGAGATTTGCGAGCGGGTTTCGGAAAACATGCAGCGCTCCGCCTTGAAGCATGATGCGCGGCGCCGCGCCTTGCTGAGCGACGAAGAAAAGCGAGCCCATCTGCAAGGGCTCATGATCCTGGCGGGGCATCGGAGAGTGGCCGCGGCCGGTAGCGAAACAGAGGGTTTGTAACGGGACCGCCACAAGGATCGCGGGATGGGTCCTCCAGGGAGCTGTGCGGCCTCTTTGCGGCCCCTTGCACATCGTTTTCAACGAAGGTACATTGGAAGGCAGGCGATGGAGTTCGCCGTGAACCGCCCGAACGGGCTGATGACTCCTGGTCGTACGTCCTTACGGAGGAGTCACGCCTGTGAAAACGTGTGTATCCCGACGCCCGCGAGGAACCTTCCCGGCGGGCGTTTTCTTTTTCGGGGTTGGCGTTGGATAAGCGCGGTCCGAAACAGCAGCGGTGGGACGCGGCATCCGCACGCGCCCGCGAGGAGCTCCTTCGTCCCTGCCCCTATATCGGGCATGACCACGACCGGATCGGCGTCCACTGCCTATCCCGCGAGGCATACGGCATCGCCGAGCAATCGTTCCGCCGGGCGATCTGGCTCAACCCGTACAAACCGGGATTTCACCATCACCTGGCATATGCGCTCTTCCGTCAGAAGCGGCACAAGGAGGCATTGGGCGTACTGGACGAACTCCGGGAAAAGTGGCCTGACTTCGCCCGGGAGAAGGAGTTGCGGGAAGCAATCCTCCAGACATGGAATGAAGAGAAAGGAGAACGGGATGCCGGAAAAGGAAACGGGCGTCCCTGAGGGGGCGCAAGCGGGTAATACAGACACCCTGCAGAGTGAAAACGGAAAATATCACGCGGTTGTGAATGAATTGTCCATCCGGTTTGCCGCCTTGAATTTCAAGGCCTATGAGATGGCGGAGGAGATCCGGAACCTGGAGATGCGGCTCTCGGGGACGCAAGCGACACTCCGGTGCATCGAGTGGGAGAAAGACCATCTCTATTCGGAAATCCGGTTTCTCCGAAAGGTCCTCCTGGAGTTCAGCGATCCGCCTCCGCAAATCCGGCAGTTGGTTGAGTCGTACCGCAAGGAGATGAGTGCTCGGGAATCGTTGCCGGATAAGAAGAAAGAGTGACAGGAGGTTGCTACCCCGGAGATGGGGAATCCATGCCAGCGAGGGGAGGGTGCCGATGAGCCGGATACGAAACGTGGTCGCCAGGGAGATTCTCGATTCCCGTGGAAATCCCACGGTGGAGGTGGACGTAGTCCTGGAAAACGGGATCGTCGGACGGGCGGCGATCCCTTCCGGCGCATCGACGGGGGAGAGGGAGGCCGTGGAGCTGCGGGACGGGGACAAAAAGCGGTTCGGAGGGAAGGGCGTTCTCCGCGCGGTGAAGAACGTGGAGAAGACGATCGCCCCCGTCGTCGTCGGGATGGAGCCGACGGACCAGCTCGCCCTCGACCGCAGGATGATCGATCTCGACGGAACGCCGAACAAGGAGAAGCTGGGGGCGAACGCCATCCTCGGGGTGTCCATCGCCGCCTGCAAGGCGGCGGCGACATTGTCCGGTCTTCCGGTGTACCGATACCTTGGCGGGCCGACGGCGCATCTTCTCCCGGTCCCCATGATGAACGTCCTCAACGGCGGCAAGCACGCGGATAACAACGTCGACCTGCAGGAATTCATGATCGTGCCGCTGGGGCCGTCCACGTTCTCCGAGGCACTGCGGTACGGGGTCGAGACATTCCACGCGCTGAAAGGCGTTCTGCGCAAGAAGGGATACCAGACGGCCGTGGGGGACGAAGGCGGGTTCGCCCCCATGCTGAAGAGCAACCTGGAGGCGATCGAGGTGATCCTGGAAGGGGTCGTTGCGGCCGGATTCAAACCGGGAAAGGACATCTCCCTCGCATTGGACCCGGCGGCCAGTGAATTTTTCGAGGACGGGAAATACGTCTTTTCCAAATCGGACAAGAGCCGAAAGACATCGGAGGCGATGGTCAAGTTCTATGCGGACCTCGTCCGCCAGTTCCCGATCGTGTCGCTCGAGGACGGCCTCGCGGAAAACGACTGGAAGGGCTGGAAGATCCTGCAGGAGGAGCTCGGAGACAAGATCCAGATCGTCGGCGATGACATCTTCGTCACGAATACCTCCCTCCTGTCCCGCGGGATCGAGGAGGGGGTCGCCAATTCCGTCCTGATCAAGCTGAACCAGATCGGGACCGTGAGCGAAACCGTGGAGGCGGTGGAGATGGCGCGCGGCGCCGGGTGGACGGCGGTCGTGTCGCACCGGTCGGGAGAAACCGAAGACGCGTTCCTGTCCGATTTCACCGTTGCGATGGGGATGGGACAAATCAAGACGGGCAGCGTTTGCCGGACGGATCGCGTCTGCAAATACAACCAGTTGCTGCGGATCCAGCAGGAGTTGGGCGCGACCGCGGTTTTCGCGGGGGGAACGCCGTTCCGTCGCGGAAAATAACGCGACAGCTTTGCTCCATTTCGAGTGGATCAAATGGGACGCGTGGGTATGATCCCCGCCTCCCTTGAATTATCAGAAAATATGTTGTAATTTTAAAACGCTCGAAGGGGATGGAGTCCCCCTCATAATCGCCCACGCCCGGCTGATGACTCCTACCGCGCAGACCAAGACGCGGTAGGTTCATCGTGCGGGGCAACCGACCGCCGCACGGCGGTTTTTTTGTTCGTGCGCCCGGGGCGATAATTTCCCGAGGAGGATTCTCCATGACCGACATTTTTTCCCATGCAGCCTTCTGGCTCGCCCTCGCGGTGCTCTCCTGCATCCTCGCCTATCATCTGCGCATATCCATGGCTTTGATGGAGATTTGCGTCGGCATCGCGGCAGGGGCGCTCGCGGAACATTATCTCGGCCCGGATGCCCTCGGCGCGGACAGGGAGTGGCTGCGCTTCCTTGCAACCCTGGGAGCCGTGATCCTCACTTTCCTTGCCGGAGCGGAGCTGGAGCCCGCCGTGTTCCGTACGAAATGGAAAGAGGTGAGTGTGATTGGCGTGGTGGGTTTCCTCGCCCCCTTCCTCGGCTGCGCGCTCCTTGCGCATTATGCCCTCGGCTGGGATTCTCGCGCGAGCCTTCTTGCGGGAGTGGCACTCTCCACCACCTCGATGGCGGTTGTGTACGCCGTTATGCTGGAAACCGGCTTCAATCGTACGGAGTATGGAAAGGGGATCCTCGGTGCATGCTTCATCAACGATCTCGGAACCGTCATCGCTCTCGGCCTGATCTTCGCCCCGTTCACCTATCGGACCCTGATATTCCTCGCAGCCAGCACTGTCGTATTGGCGGTCCTACCGTTCCTGACCAACCAAATCACCCGATTGTACGGGCATCGGACAGCCGCCATCCGGACGAAATGGGTCCTCCTCGTACTCTTCGGCCTCGGTGCGCTCGCCCTCTGGTCGGGGAGCGAGGCCGTCCTCCCCGCCTACCTCGCAGGGATGATCCTGGCTGGTGCCGCGTCCCAGGATCAATATTGGGTGCGGCGGCTCCGTACCCTTACCATCGGTCTGCTCACCCCCTTTTACTTCATCCGCGCGGGGTCCCTGGTAGCCCTTCCGGCGATCCTGGCCACCCCCCTGGTTTTCCTCGTCCTGCTCGGCGGTAAGGTGGGGACGAAGATCTTCGGCCTGTATCCCGTCGTGGGCCGATTCCAGCGGGAACGCAATGAGAGATGGTATTACACCCTGATGATGTCCACGGGGCTTACGTTCGGCACGATCTCTGCCTTGTACGGTTTTACCCATGGAATCGTGACCCGGGGACAGTACTCCTTCCTCGTCGCTACGGTCATCGCCAGCGCGGTCGTCCCCACCATGATTGCGAATTTCGCGTTCCTGCCGAAACATCTGTTGCCCGAGAAGGCGGCCGGGGCAGAAGCGCACGCATTGAATACGCGGCAACAGGAGCGCCGAAGGGAGAACGGTCTGCAGGACGAATAGGGAACCATGAGCATCTCGTCAACTACGGAGATCCAGGCCCGGAGATCGACCGTTCCTTGCATTCCGGTGTCCAGCGGCTATAATTGCCGGAGAAGCAAGCAAGGCGATGGAGTTCGCCGATAACCGCCTGCCGCACCGACGGCTAATGACTCCTGCGATTCCGTATTTTTCGCAGGAGTTTTTTTATGGATCCGTGTCAGGGGGGAGCGATGGTGCCGAAGCCGGGAGCGGATGGAGTGACGATCCCGCGCGACAGCGACGATTTTCCTTTTCTTCCCATCTGCGTCTACCGACGTGTGGCGCGGGATGGACCGGGTTCGACCTCGTACTATGTGTGTGATTGTTCAGGCGGGATCCCGATCGGTACTGTGGGGGAGGAGGCGCTCGATCTGGCGGATGCGTGCGGGCCGTGCAACATTCCTTCCGAACTTTCCCCGACCCGCCGTCCTTGTCTTTTCCTGATCCCGGTCCGTCTCTGGGAGGGGGACACCCTCCGCACCGGTTTCTCCTGCCGATGGTTCTGCTCCCTGAAGCCGAAATCGCTCCCCGGGGAGGCGTGGCAGGTCTGCCTCGGCTGTCCCCACTGGTTCCCCCGCCCGGAGGAGGAGACCGACGTTCCGAGGATGGACAGGTGGATCCGGACGATTCTCCGGATGTACTGGGAACCGGAGCCTCCCGGCGAATCGATATGGAGCGTACGGCTTGCGGACACCCCGACGAGCCGGCGTGAACGGGTGATGACCCGCATCAGGGAAATAGCGGGTATCCTGTTCCCGGCGGACGGCGTGACGCGACGTTTCCGAAAGGGGCGTGGAGCATCATGATTGCGAACGATGCGAAGGGTTCGGTGGCCGCCGGTGTCGACCGTGTCGGAGCGATCTGCCGTCGTTTCCGGATCGACTCCCTCGCGCCGCAGCTGGCTGCGTGCGAGGAGATGCTGGGGGACGGCGGCGTGGTGGACGTGGCCGTTCTCGGGCAGTTCAAGGCAGGGAAGAGCTCGTTCCTCAACGGCCTGATCGGGGCTCCCATCGTCCCTGTGGATGTCCTGCCGTCGACCGCCGTGGTCACCCGGATCGGGTATGGGCCAGGGGAGCGGGTCACCGTCCACGCCCTTGGCGGGGAATCGTTCGAGATCCCGTTGGGCCGGCTGTCCGAGTTCGTCACGGAGCGGGGGAATCCCGCCAATGAAAAGCGGGTGGCGGTGGTCGACGTGGAACATCCCTCCCTTGCGCCGTACGAGGGAGTGCGGTTCGTCGACACGCCTGGACTGGGCAGCATCTTCGCCCACAACACAAAGGTGTCGGTCGATTGGCTTCCCCGCGTCGGGGCGGCCCTCGTCGCCGTCAGCGTCAACCACCCCCTGTCCGAAGACGATCTCCTGCTCCTCAACGACGTGTCCCGGCATACTCCCGAAGCGGTCCTCCTGCTGACGAAGGCGGACCTGGTGTCGGCGGAGGAGCTCGCGTCGGTATTCGAATTCACCAGGAGCCAGGCGAACTCCCGGACGGGGAAGGAGTGGAGGATTCTCCCCGTCTCCAACCGTCCCGGCTTCGAGGGGATGCGCGAGGAGGTTGCGAAGTACCTGCGGGAACGGATCGCGGAGCGGCGGGAGGAGGCGTTCGGAGAGATCGCGCGTCACAAGTTCCATGCGCTGGTCGCCGGGTGCCGGGAATACCTGAATCTGGCCGAACGCGCGGCGGGTGCGGCCGACAACGCCCGGTCCGATCTCATCGAGGCGTTGGCGCGCGAGCGCCGCGGGTTCGGCTCCGTGAAGGGGGAGCTCCGACTCCTCTGCAACCACCTCCAGGCCGAGGTCCGGACCGCGGCGGACGAGCGGTTTCACGCCTACCTTGGCGAAGTTACGGGGCGCGTGACCGCGAATCTCCGGGAGGCGATGCCGGGGTGGAGGGGGAACCTCGCGCGGGTGACCCGGGAGTTCGAGGGGTGGCAGGCCGACGCGATGATGGAGGAGATGGGGGCGGTCTCCCTGCACGGCGAGGGGCATCTCGCGGGGTATCTCTTCCGGGCGCAGGCGAGCGTCGAGCGATCGGTGCGGGCTTTTGTGGATCGGCTGGCGAACGAGATCGAACGCGCGCTCGGGATCCGGTTCGAAGGGGCGAGGTTCGATCCGCAGGTCGAAGAGCCGGCCCACCCCGACGTGCGTCTGTCTCCCACGTTCGACACCCCTTTCGAACTGCTCTGGTTCCTCATCCCGATGCCGATCTTCCGGCCGCTGGTCCGCAGGCATTTCCTGCGCAGGATCCCGTGGGAGGTCGAGAAGAACCTCTCCCGCGTGGCGGCCCAGTGGGCCGACGCCTTGGGCGCCTCGATCGACGTTCTTTTCCGGGACGCGGCGGCGTTTCTCGAGCGCGAGATGGAGACGATCGCGGGGTTGGTCGGCGCGGCCGGCGCGGGGGACCGGCTTCGGGAGATCCAGGCCGCCCTCGCGGAGCTTGCCGCCCTCGAACCCGGGGGTTGCTGATCGCTGGAGCATGACAGATCCCCGGTGATTCCCGATGCGGTCCGACACGATCACGTCCGATGCGGAACTCGGCGAACGGCGCGCGAAATGGCGGCTTCCGCCGAAGGAGAAACCGGCCGGCAGCCTCGGGAAATACGCCGCGATGGCGACCAGCGCCGGCACCGGCGCGATCCTCAAGTGGTGACGAGGAAGGGATGATCATAACATGCGGGATTAGTTAAGGTTTCATCGCCACACCGCCGGCCTTCCATGTGATAGAATAATTCGTTCGGACGGACAGGCAGGCGGCACCCCCGCCGGCGTCGATCCGCAACACCCAAGGAGCTAACGACCACCCCATGGACCTGTTCCAGAAGCAGGCACAGCCCCGCGCCATCCAGGACGAGATGCGCCAGAGCTACCTCGACTACGCGATGAGCGTGATCGTGGGGCGCGCCCTCCCCGACGTCCGCGACGGCCTCAAGCCCGTCCAGCGCCGCATCCTCTTCGCCATGCACGAACTGGGGAACGAGTACGGGAAGCCGTACAAGAAGTCCGCCCGCATCGTCGGCGACGTGATCGGCAAATACCACCCGCACGGGGACAACGCGGTGTACGACGCCCTCGTGCGCATGGTGCAGGAGTTCTCGCTGCGGTACCCCCTGATCGACGGGCAGGGGAACTTCGGTTCGGTCGACGGCGACTCGGCCGCGGCGATGCGGTACACCGAGGTTCGGATGGCGAAGGTGGCGGGGGAGCTTCTGTCGGATCTCGACAAGGAAACCGTCGAGACGCTCCCGAACTACGACGGGTCGCTCCAGGAGCCGCGCGTCCTTCCGTCCCGCGTTCCCAACCTGCTGGTGAACGGGAGCGCGGGGATCGCCGTCGGGATGGCGACCTCCATCCCGCCGCACAACCTCGGCGAGGTGGTCGGCGCCCTGCTCGCCCTGATCGGGAACCCCGACATCACGGTCGACGAGCTGATGGAGCACGTCCCGGCGCCCGACTTCCCCACCGGCGGCATCCTCTACGGGCTCGACGGCGTGCGCGACGCGTACCGCACGGGGCGCGGCAGCGTGCAGATCCGCGCGCGCGCCTTCATCGAGAAGGCGAAGAAGGGGGACCGGGAGTCGATCGTCGTCACCGAGATCCCGTACCAGGTGAACAAGTCCCGCCTCATCGAGCGGATGGCGGAGCTGGTGCGGAACAAGGAGATCGAGGAGATCTCGGACCTGCGCGACGAGTCCGACCGCGACGGGATGCGCGTGGTCGTGGAGCTGAAGAAGGACGCGGTCGCCGAGGTCGTCCTCAACAACCTGTACAAGCAGACGCAGATGCAGACCTCCTTCGGCGTGCAGCTGCTGGCGATCGTCCAGAACCGGCCGCGGACGATGAACCTCAGGGAGCTCCTCGAGGAGTTCCTCGCCTTCCGGAAGGAGGTCGTCACCCGGCGGTCCCTGTTCCTGCTCCGGAAGGCGGAGTCACGGGAGCACATCCTGCTCGGCCTGTCGATCGCCCTCGACCACATCGACGCGGTCATCCGGCTGATCCGGGCCTCGAAGGACCCGAAGGAGGCGAAGGAAGGCCTCGTGGCGAAGTTCGGCCTGTCGGAGATCCAGGCCCAGGCGATCCTCGACATGCGGCTGCAGCGGCTGACCGGGCTGGAGCGCGAGAAGATCCTGCAGGAGCTGAAGGAGGTGCGCGCGGAGATCGTCCGACTGAAGAAGATCCTCGGCGAGGAGTCGGAGCTCCTGCGCGTGATCGGGCAGGAGTTCCGCGAGATCCGGGACGCCTACGGCGACGCCCGCCGCTCCGAGATCCAGCGCGAGACGAAGGACCTGCGGCTCGAGGACCTCATCGTGGACGAGGAGATGGTGGTCACCGTCTCCCACACGGGGTACATCAAGCGGAACCCGATCAGCCTCTACCGGACGCAGCGGCGCGGGGGGCGCGGGAAGGTCGGAATGGGGACGAAGGAGGAGGATTTCGTCTCGATGCTCTTCATCGCCTCGATGCACACCTACGTCCTCTTCTTCTCGGACCAGGGGAAGGTGTACTGGCTGAAGGTGCACGAATTGCCGGAGGCGGGACGCGCGTCGAAGGGGCGGGCCATCGTGAACCTCCTGTCCCTCTCCCCCGGCGAGGAGATCGCTTCGATCCTCCCCGTCCGCGAGTTCGCGGAGGGGAGGTTCGTGATGACGGTCACGGCGCGGGGCGTCATCAAGAAGACGGACCTGATGGAGTATTCCCGGCCGCGGGCGGGCGGCATCATCTCCATGGGGCTGAACGAGGGGGACCGGCTGATCGCGACCGCCCTCACCACGGGTAGGGACGAGGTGTCCCTCTCCACCCGCGAGGGGATGTCGATCCGGTTCCACGAGGAGGACGTCCGGCCGATGGGGCGCGCGGCGGTGGGCGTGCGCGGCATCGACCTCGGGGAGGGGGACCTCGTCGTGGGGATGGAGATCCTGAAACCCGAAGGGACGCTCCTCTCCGTGACGGAGCACGGGTACGGGAAGCGCACGGCGGTCGAGGAGTACCGCAGCCAGTCGCGGGGGGGCAAGGGGGTGATCGCCCTGAAGGTGACGGAGAAGACCGGCCGCGTGGTCGGGGTCAGCCAGGTCGCCGAAACGGACGAGGTGATGCTGGTCACCGACGGCGGGAAGATCATCCGGCTCGGGATGGGCGATCTGCGGGTGATCGGGAGGAACACACAGGGCGTCCGCCTGATCGGACTCGCCGAGAAGGAGCGGGTCGTCTCCATCGCGCGGCTGGCGGAGAAGGAAGAGTGAGCGATGGCCCTCGGCGGATCGGCGGGACCGTGTAGGATCGGGCTCCTGTGCGGCGCGCTGCTGCTCGCGGCGGCGTGCGCCGACCCGGCCCGGGACCGATTCGAGCGGGCGGAGAAGGAGCTCCTTTCGCAGAAGATGGAGACGGCCCTCGCCGACTACCGGACCATCGCCCGGGACCATCCGCAGTCGCGGTATGCCCCGGCCGCCTTGCTGCGCCAGGGGGACCTCTACGGCGGCTACTACCGGAACTTCCCGGCGGCGCTCGAGGCGTACGAATCCCTCGTGTACAACTATCCGAAGGCGTCCGAGGCCCCCCGCGCGCTGCTGAAGACGGCGGAGATCCACCTGCTGCAGTACCTCGACCCCGCGTCGGCGGCCACCGACCTGGAGCGGATCCGGAAGAAGTACCCGCGGTTCGAGCGGAAGGACGAGGTGCTCTTCCTCCTCGCTGGGGCGTACGGCGCGGCGGGGGAAGACGAGCGGCAGGCGGCGGCGCTCGCCGAACTGACGGAGAGGTTTCCCAAGTCGAACCGCGCGGCGCAGGGGCGATGGATACTGGCGTACGCGCTTCTCGGGCAGCGCCGGTACGCCGACGCGGAACGGGAGTTCCGCAAGCTGCTGTATCTTTCGACGGAGCGCGGATCCACGCTCCAGGCGCGCTGGGGGGTGGCCCAGTCGCTCGAGGGGATGGGGGACCTCCAGGGCGCGATCGCCCAATACGAGGCCCTGCGGGGAGACGCGGACGATCCGGAGTACGTGGCGGAGAAGATCGAGCGGTTGAAGGACCGTCTCCGGAAGCCGTGAGGGGCAGGACCGCAGGGGAGGCGCGGAGGCGGTGAGCGGGAGGATGAAGGAGTCGATCGTCGTCGTCGGGGCGGGGTCGTGGGGGACGGCGTTCGCCGCGATGCTCGCCGGCCGGTACGAATCGGTCGCCCTCTGGGTGCACGAGGCGGAGGTGTGCGCCGACCTCCGGGACCGGCGGGAAAACCGCGCCTTCCTGCCGGGGATCGCCCTTCCTCCGGCGATCCGGCCGACGAACGACCTCGCGGAGGCGGTTTCCGGGAAGACGGCGGTGATCTTCGCCGTTCCGTCCCATCACCTGCGGGGGGTTGCGGCGCGGACGGCGGCGCACCTGTCCCCCGACGCGTGCCTCGTCTCCCTGGCCAAGGGGGTGGAGAACGGCACGCTCAAGCGGATGACCGAGGTGCTCGCCGAGGCGTCCCCCGGGCACGCCCCGCGCGTCGCGGCCCTTTCCGGCCCGACCTTCGCCCGCGAGGTGGCGGAAGGGAAGCCGACGGGGGCCACCGTGGCGTCGCGCGACCTCTCCGTCGCGCGGCGGCTGCAGCACGCGCTGTCCGGTTCCCGCTTCCGCCTCTACGCCGACGACGACGTGACGGGGATCGAGATCGGCGGGGCGCTGAAAAACGTGATGGCGATCGCCGCGGGGATGGCCGACGGGCTGGGGTTCGGCCACAACGCGCGGGCGCTCCTCATCTCCCGGGGGCTCGCCGAGATCTCCCGGCTGGGCGTCCGCCTGGGAGCGCATCCACAGACGTTCTCCGGGCTCGCGGGGATGGGGGACCTGGTCCTCACCTGCACGGGCGACCTCTCGCGGAACCGGACCGTCGGGATGCGCGTTGGGCGGGGGGAGAGGATCGCCGACGTCCTCTTGGGGATGACGATGGTGGCCGAGGGGGTCCGGACGGCGGTCTCCGCCGTGGAGCTGTCGCGCCGCACGGGGGTGCCGATGCCGATCTCGGAGCAGGTGCACGGTATTCTCCACGAGGGGAAGGACGTCCGGGAAGCGGTGAACGAGCTCTTCTCACGGGCGTTGAGGCGGGAGAAGGAGTAGGGAAGCGATGCGGAAGGAACTGCAGGCGCTCAAGGCGGAGATCACGACGCGGCGGAAGGAGCGGAACGCGATCCTGCTGGCGCACAACTACCAGCGGGACGAGGTGCAGGAGATCGCGGACATCACGGGCGACTCGCTGGGGCTCTCGCAGGAGGCGGCGAAGACGGCGGCGGACGTGATCGTCTTCTGCGGCGTTCACTTCATGGCCGAGAGCGCCGCGATCCTGTCGCCGGGGAAGACCGTCCTGTTGCCGCGCGAGGACGCGGGGTGCCCGATGGCGGACATGATCACCGGGCCCGACCTCGCGGCGTACCGGGAAGCGCACCCCGGCGCGGTCGTCGTGACGTACGTCAACTCCTCCGCGGAGGTGAAGGCCCTCTCCGACGTCTGCTGCACCTCGGGCAACGCGGTGAACGTGGTGAAATCGATCCCGGCGGGGAAGGAGATCTTCATGGTCCCCGACCGGAACCTCGCGCAGTGGGTGGCGAAGGTGTCGGGCCGCCCGCTCACCTGGTGGGACGGCTACTGCCCGACCCACGAGCGGCTGACCGTCGCCGCCACGGTGAAGGCGAAGGAGGCCCACCCGGACGCCGTGCTCGTGGTCCACCCCGAGTGCCCGCCCGAGGTGGTGGCGATGGCGGATGCGGTCCTCTCCACGGCGGGGATGTACTCCTGGTGCCGGCGCTCCCCGGCGAAGGAGTTCATCGTCGGCACGGAGATGGGGATCCTCTACCGGCTCCGGAAGGAGAACCCGGGGAAGCGGTTCCACATCGCCTCGCGCGCCCTCCTGTGCCCGAACATGAAGCTCACGACGCTCGAGGACGTGCGGGACGCCCTCGTCTCGATGTCCCCGGTCGTCACCGTGCCGGAAGCGGTCCGCGTGCGCGCGAAGGCGGCCCTCGACGCGATGCTCGCCGTTCCCCGCGACGCCGCGTAAGCAGGCACCACCGGCCCTCCATTCGCGGGATGCCCCACACCCTCCCCAGGCTCTCCTTCGAGCACGTCGCCCTCGCTCTCGCGAAGCGGGGGACATCCCCCTGCGTCCAGTGGATGCGGATCCCGGCCGGGGCGCGGTCGTTCCTCGCGGCCCGTCTCTTCGAGCGCCTCGGCCGCACGCTCCTTTACCTCTGCGCCGGCGACAAGGAGGCGGAGGAGGCGACCCGGGAACTGGCCGCCTATCTTGGCCCGGACGCGGTCATCCCGTTTCCTTCCATCGAGGCGATGCCGTACGAGCCGGTCCCACCGCACCTCCCCTCGGTCCACGACCGGATGCGCGCGCTGCACCGTCTTCTTTCCGGCCCCCCCGCCGTGGCCGTCGCCCCGATCGCCGCGGCGGTCGAGAAGACGCTCCCCCCCGAGACCTTCGTCGACGCGGCCGCCGGGGTATCCCCGGGGGATACCCTCGACGTCGACGCGTTCGCGGCGCGCCTGGTCACCCTCGGATACGCCCGCCTCCCCGCGGCGGCCGACCCGGGGGATTTCGCGGTGCGCGGGGGGATCGTCGACGTGTACAGCCCGGCCCACCCGCTCCCGGCGCGGCTCCTGCTGGACGGCGACGTCGTCGAATCGGTGCGGTGGTTCCACCCGGCGACGCAACGCACGGTGGCGGCGGGAGCGCGGGCGGATGGGGAGCCCGGGGACGGAGAACGGCTTGCGATCCTCCCGTGCTCCCAGGTGATCACGCGGGTCGACTTCCTGTCGGCGGCGTGCGACGGGCACGACGACCGCCCCTGGGCCGACCTTCTTCGGCAAGGGATCCGGTTCCACGGCGCGGACGCGCTCCTGCCCCGCCTCTACGGTCACGCCGCCCCGGTCTTTTCGTACCTTCCGGCGGACGCCCTCGTCGTGGTGGTCGATTCCGTGGAGTGCGCCGCCGCCGCCCGGAACGCCTTCGAGGAGGCGGAGGAGAATTTCGCCCTCGTGGGGGAGGAGGAGGGGTACCCCGCGCCGTCGGAGCTGGCCGTGCCGGAAGCCGAGCTGGTCGCCGCGCTCTCCGGCGTCCCGATGCTCGCCTTCGACGGGATCGAGGTCCCCCCTTTCGGGCGGAAGGAGCAACTGCGGGGGGACGCGGGGCTGGACGGGAACGAGGAGATCCGCCGCAGCACCGCGACCGCCTCCTCGGAAGGGCTCCTCTACCCGCTGGCGGAGGAGGCGAAGGCGTGGTGGAAGCGGGGGGACCGGTTCATCGTCAGCTCCCTCTCCCCGTCGCAGGTGGACCGGATGGAGGATTTCCTCTCCCGGTACGCCGTTCCGCTCTCCCGCGCCGACACCCTGCGCGATGCGCTGTCCAGGGACCGCGGGGTCTTCCTTTGCGGGTCGGAGGTCACGCGGGGGTTCCGTGCGCCGGAGCTTCGCGCGGCGATCGTCACGGAGAGCGAGATCTTCGGGGAGAAGGCCCGGGCGCGGCGCCCCCGGAAGGAGCGGATCGCCGTCCCCGAGGAGTTCTCGCTTGCGGACCTGCGGGTGAACGACCCGGCGGTCCACGTGGACCACGGCATCGGGGTCTACCGGGGCCTGCTGCGGCGGACGGCCGCCGGGACGGAGGGGGACTACCTCGTCCTCGAGTACGCGGGGGGCGACCGGCTGTTCGTCCCCGTGGAGAAGATGTCCAGGGTGCAGCGGTACGTGGCGTCGGAGGAGGGGCGCGCGCAGCTGTCGCGCCTCGGGGGGACGGCGTGGCAGCGCGCCAAGCGGAAGGTGCGGGACGATCTGCTCGCGATGGCGCAGGAGTTGGTGGACCTGCAGGCGAAGCGCCAGTTGGCCGAGAAGGCTCCCGTTTCGCCCCCCGACGCGGCCTTCCGGGAATTCGAGGCGGCATTCCCCCACGAGGAGACGCCGGACCAGGAACAGGTGATCCGGGAGGTGCTGTCCGACCTCTCTTCCCCCCGCCCGATGGACCGGCTCGTCTGCGGCGACGTGGGGTATGGCAAGACCGAGGTGGCGATCCGCGCGGCGTTCCAGGTGGTGATGGCGGGGAAGCAGGCGGCGGTCCTGGTTCCGACGACCATCCTGGCCGAGCAGCATTACCAGACCTTCACCCGCCGCCTCGCGGGGTACCCCGTGAGGGTGGCGATCCTGTCGCGGTTCGGCACCCGGAAGGACCAGGCGGCGGTGGTGAAGGGGGTGGCGAACGGGTCGGTGGACATCGTCGTCGGCACACACCGGCTCCTGCAGAGGGACGTGACGTTCCGGAACCTCGGCCTCGTGGTGATCGACGAGGAGCAGCGGTTCGGAGTGGCGCACAAGGAACGGTTGAAGAGGATGCGCGCCGCCGTCGACGTGCTGACGCTGTCGGCCACTCCGATCCCGCGCACGCTGCACATGGCGTTCTCCGGGATCCGGGACGTGAGCCTGATCGCCACTCCCCCCGAGGACCGGCTCTCGATCCGCACCTTCGTCGTCCCCTTCTCGGGCGAGACGATCCGCGAAGCGGTGGATCGGGAGATCCGCCGCGGCGGGCAGGTCTTCTTCGTCCACAACCGGGTGCAGACCCTCCCCGCGATGGAGCGGTACCTGCGAGAGCTTCTCCCCGACGCGCGGATCGCCGTGGGGCACGGGCAGATGGACGAGGAGACCCTGTCGGCCGCGATGGACGATTTCGCGTCGCGCCGGGCCGACATCCTCCTGTGCACCGCGATCATCGAGGCCGGGCTGGACCTTCCCAACGCGAACACGATCCTCGTGAACCACGCGCACCGGTTCGGGCTGGCGCAGCTGTACCAGCTCCGGGGCCGCGTGGGCCGCGACCGCCACCGGGCGTACGCGTACTTCGTCGTCCCGAAAGACGTTGCCCTCTCGAGGGACGCCACCCGGCGGCTCGCCGTGCTCGAGGAGCTCACGGAGCTCGGGTCGGGGTTCCGGATCGCCTCCCACGACCTGGAGATCCGGGGGGCGGGAAACCTTCTCGGGAAGGACCAGTCGGGACAGATCCACCAGGTGGGGTACGAGCTGTACACGCAGCTGCTCTCCGAGGCGGTGGCGGAGATCTCGGGGGTCGCCTCCTCGCAGGAGGAGGAGCCGGAGCTGGATCTGCGGGTTCCGGCGTTCCTTCCGGACGATTACATCGACGAGGCCGGGGAGCGCCTGGAGCTCTACCGGAAGCTGTCGTCGGCGAAGACCGTCGACGCCGCGGACGAGATCGAGCTGGCGCTGCTGGACCGGTTCGGCCGGCTTCCCGCTCCCGCCCGCGCGCTGTGCGACCTGGCGCGGATGCGCGCCGCGATGCGCTCCGCGGGAGTGGCGGAGCTCAAGCGCGGGGACGGCTCCCTGTTCCTCACCCTCTCCCCCCATTCCCCGTTCGACCGGGCGAACCTGGTCTCCTGGGTGACGCGGGAGCGAAAGACCTTCTCCTTCGTCCGCGGGGAGATCCTCGCGATGCGCCTTCCCGGCCCGGATCCCGCGGAGATCCTGGCGGCGGCGAAAAACCTGTTGAGCCGGCTCGGTGCCGGCAGTACGATGTAACATTGGTTCGCATCCTTTCGATCCTTTTCGCCAAGGAGAGCTTTTCCATGCGCAAGATGCCGGTTCTGTTTATGATTTTCGCGTTCGTCGCGTCCGCCTGCGGGAGCCCCCCAGGGAACGGGCCGCGGGGGAAAGCCCTCGCCGTCGTGGACGGGGAGCCCCTCACGGAGGAGACGCTTCGGAAAGAGGTGGAGAATCTTCCCCCCTATGTGCGGCCGATCCTCGAAACCGCCGCGGGGAGGGCCAAGTTTCTCGAGAGCGTCATCACCCGCGACCTGCTGATGCGGGAGGCGCTGCGGCGCGGGATCGATCGCCGCCCCGAGGTGGCCGACCGGATCGCCATGGCGCGCAAGTCGATCGTCCTCGAGGCGCTGCTGCGCGACGTGGCCGAAAAGGCCCCCGGGCTTTCCGACGCGGCGCTACGCAAGACCTACGACGCGAACTCCGCGTTGCACCATGTGGGAGAGCGTGTGAGGGTGAGCCACATGCTCTTTCGCGACAAGTCCCGCGCGCTGGAGGTTCTCGGTCGCGCGAAGGCGGGAGAGCCGTTCGAGGCGCTGATGAAGGAGGTAGGGGCCGGGGACGCTCCCGGCGAGGTCGCCGCGGACCTCGGGGAGATCGAGCGCGGAAACTTCGTGAAGGAGTTCGAGGCAGCCGCCTTCGCCGCCGCGCCCGGCGAGGTCACGGGTCCCGTCAAGTCCACGTACGGGTACCACGTGATCAAGGTGTACGAGAAATCGCACGCGGGCGCCAGATCGTTCGAGGAGATGAAGCCGAAGCTCCTCGCCGAGCAGCGTGAACAGGCCCAGCGGGACGCCTTCGAGGGGCTGATCGCGGAACTGAGGAAACAGGCGACGGTGCGCGTCCTCTACAAGCCGGAGCCTTCGCAGGCCCCTTTGGGGGCGCAGGAGCCGGAGACGGCGCCGGATTCGCCGAAGACCGCCACACCGGGGAGATGACCTCCAGGATCGCCCTGGTGGCGGCGGGCGCCGCGGTGCTGTGGGCATGCTCTCCCGCCCCGTCGAACCGGCCCGGGCCCGAGGCCGATGTCGTGATCGCCGAGGTGGACGGTGTTCCCGTCGTACTGAAGGATGTCAAGAACGAGATCCTCTCGATGCGCGGCTACACCCCGTCCCTCGAGGCCCGGGGACCCTCCCGCGGTGAGGTGACCGAGGCGCTCCGGCGTGCGATCGAGCGGACCGTCGTCCTTCGCGAGGGGCGGCGGCGGGGGATCACGATCCCCGCGGGGGCCCTCGACGAAGAGGTGATGCGGTTCCGGGCGGACTTCCCGCCGGGGGGGCTCGAGAAAGCGCTCCTCCAGGCGGGGATGGAACCCGACGCCTGGCGGGAGCAGCTCCGGCGTTCACTGCTGTATCGGCGGTCGGCCGACGCCATCGCGGCGGCCGGGGCAACGGTGACCCCGCAGGAGGTGGAGGAGGCGTTCCGGAAGGAACGGAATCCCGCGCCGGTGCCGGAGCGGATCCGCCTGCGGCAATATCTCTTCGATTCGGCGGATCGGGCGGCCGTCGCGCGCGAGAAGCTGGAGGCCGGACGGCCCGTCGACGGCGACGCAGGAGACCCTTCCGTCGAGGGGGTCGACCTCGGTTTCTTCTCCCGCGGCGAGCTCCCGCCGGAACTTCCCGCCGGAGTGTTCGATCTTCCGGAAGGCGGCGTCAGCGAGCCGGTTCCCGGGGAGGGCGTCACGAGCCTGTTCCAGGTAACGCGGAGGGAAGCGGCCCGGGCGCAGACGCTGCACAGCGAAGAGGCGCGGGTCCGGGAGTCGATCCTCGCTCCCCGGAGGGAGGCGGCCTTCAGCCGGTGGCTGGCGCAGGCGACCTCGGGGGCAAGGGTGAAGGTGAACGCGCAGCTGCTGCAGAAACTGGTGGAGGAGAAGCATTGAGAACGAGCGTCATCATCGCCGCGGCCGGCGCGGCGCTGCTTCTGTCCGCGGGGACGGCGTTCCCCCGCGTGATCGACGGCGTCGTCGCGCTGGTGAACGAGGAGCCGGTCACGTTTTCCGAGGTGCGCGAGTCGGTGTCGGAAGGGATGGGGATCCCGGTGGGCGATGCGGATGCGCTCCTGCGCGAGGAGCGCGACCCCCGCGCGGTGCTGCGCTGGATCGAGGCCCTCGTCGATTCCGTCCTGGTGCGCAAGGAGCTTGAGAAGCTGGGCCAGCCGATCACGGAGGCCGAGATCGACAGGGCCGTCGACTCCGTCCGGAAGGCGAACGGCATGAGCGAGGCGCAGTTCACCGAGCTTCTCGGCAAGGAAGGGATCTCCGTTCCCGCGTACCGCCGCCGCATCCGGTGGCAGATGGAGCGTGGCGCGATCGTCCGGGCGCGCAAGTTCAAGGAGGTCACGGTGACGGAAAGCGAGGTGCGCGACTACTTCCGGGAGAGCGAGGAGCGGTTCCTTGTCGGGGCGCAGGTCCGGCTCGAGACGCTCTTCTTTCCGATCGCGTCCCCTCCGTCCGCGGGCGAAGACGCCGCGCAGGCGCGGATCGCCGTGCAGCAGGCGGCCGAGGCGGTCCGTGCGGGGCGCACCTTCGCCGAGGCGGAAGCCCTGGTTCGCGTGACGTTTCCCGAGACCCAGCTGCACGACGCCGGCTTCGTGACGACGGAGGATCTGCTTCCGGAGCTGCAGCGGGAGGTTCGCCGCCTGCGGGCCGGGGAATCGTCGCCGCCGTTCTTCACCGAGACGGGGGCATACCTGTTGCGGGTCGTCGAGCGGCGGGGAGGAACGCCCGGGGACTTCTCCGCGGCGAAGGAAGGCTTGACCGAGGAGCTCACCGACCGCCGCAGCGAGAAGGCGTATTCCGACATCCTCTCGGAGCTGAAGCGGTCGGCCTCGATCGACGTCCGTCTCTGACCCGCTCCACGCCCGATCCGCCGCGCGGAACCGCCATGCCTCCGAAGATCGCGATCACGATGGGGGACCCCGCGGGGATCGGTCCGGAGATCACCGTCCTCGCCCACGCGCGGGAGGAGCTCTTCTCCCGGTGCCGCCCCGTGGTGTATGGCGACCCGGCGATCCTGCGGCGCGCGGCCCTGGTGGCGGGCGTGCCTCTCGCGGTCGTTGGCGAGGACGGGGAGACCGGCCCCGGGCGCATCGCCGTCGCGGCCCGCTCCTCCCTCGACCCGGGCCAGGTACCGTTCGGCCGCCCTTCCCTGCCCGGCTCCGCCGCGATGGCGGAGTATATCCGGTCCGCCGCGCGGGACGTTCTCTCCGGCAAGGCCGCGGCGATCGTCACCTGTCCGGTCACGAAGGAAGGGCTGAAGGCGGCGGGCGTTCCGTTCCCCGGCCACACCGAGCTCCTCGCCGACCTGTGCGGCGGCGCCGACGTGGTGATGATGCTGGCCGGCGACCGACTTCGCGTCGCCCTGGTCACGATCCACGTCGGGTTGCGCCGCGCCCTGGAACTTCTCTCCCCCGCGCTCATCGAAAAGACCGTGCGCATCACCGACGCTTTCTTCCGAAGGTACATGGGGACTCCCTCTCCCCGGATCGCCGTGGCCGCGCTGAACCCCCACGCGGGCGAAGGGGGGATGTTCGGCGACGACGAGACGACGCTCATCGCGCCGGCGATCGCCGCTTGCCGGGCGGCGGGGATCGACGCCTCGGGGCCGTACCCCCCCGACACGATCTTTTACCGGGCATACCGGGGGGAGTTCGACGTCGTCGTCGCGATGACGCACGACCACGGCCTCATCCCCCTGAAGCTCGTCCACTTCGACGACGGGGTGAACGTGACGATGGGTCTTCCGATCATCCGGACCTCGGTGGACCACGGCACCGCCTACGACATCGCCGGGAAGGGGACCGCCAATCCCGCGAGCCTGCTGGCCGCCGTCCGGATGGCGGCGGAGATGGCGGGAAAAGGCTTCATAAATCCGGTAACGTAGACGTAGGTCGCCTCACTACGAGCTTCGCGCCGGCGGGGGTACCCCAGGGAGTGTAGTTAGTCCGGGAGTGGGGCGCCCCCCCTCCTGCGGCGACTCCGCCAAAGGGGTAGTCCCGGCGACGGCGCGGCTTCCGGGGTCGGTTTGGATACCTTGCGGTAATTATGATTGGAATCACTGAGGAGAAGTAGGCGTGGCACTGGACCGGATCATCGTGCGCGGCGCCCGCGCGCACAACCTGAAAAACATCGACGTCGAGATCCCCCGCGACCGGCTCGTCGTGATCACCGGGGTCTCGGGCTCCGGAAAGTCTTCGCTCGCCTTCGACACGATCTATGCCGAGGGGCAGCGGCGGTACGTGGAGTCGCTCTCCGCCTACGCCCGCCAGTTCCTGGAGCAGATGGAGAAGCCCGACGTCGACGTGATCGAAGGGCTCTCCCCCGCCATCTCGATCGAGCAGAAGTCGGTCGGGAAGAATCCCCGCTCCACCGTCGGGACGGTCACGGAGATCTACGACTACCTGCGGCTGCTGTTCGCCTCCGTCGGACGGGTCCACTGCCCCTCCTGCGGGAAGGAGATCCGGCGGCAGACGGTGACGCAGATCGTCGACGCCGTGATGGCGATGGGGGACGGCGCCCGCGTCCAGCTGTGGGCGCCGATCGTCCGGGGGCGTAAGGGGGAGTATCGAAAGGAGCTCTCGAAGCTGTCCCGCGACGGATTTTCCCGCGTGGTGGTGGACGGGGAGACGAGGGACCCCGCGGAGCCGATCGCCCTCGACAAGCAGCGCAAGCACGACATCGACGTCGTTGTCGACCGATTGAAGGTCTCGGAAGGCTCGCGCGGCCGGCTGGCCGATTCCGTGGCGTTGTGCCTCAAGCTGTCCGAGGGGCTGGTGCGCGTGGTGGACGCGCAGGGGAACGGCACGATCTGCAGCGAGAAGTTCGCCTGCCCCGACTGCGGCGTGAGCCTCCCCGAGGTCACCCCGCGCCTGTTCTCCTTCAACAGCCCGCACGGTGCGTGCCCCGAATGCGACGGGCTCGGCTCGACGATCTACTTCGACCCCGACCTAGTGGTCCCCGACCCCGGCAAGACGATCCGCCAGGGGGCGATCGACCCGTGGAGCCGCCGCACGCAGATCTTCTACCGCCAGACGCTCGCCTCCCTGGCATCCCACTACCGGTTCTCCCTCGACGCGCCGTTCGGAAAGCTCTCCGAGCGGGTTCGACGCCTCATCCTCTTCGGATCGGCCGGGGAGTCGATCCGGTTCGCCCTCGAGGAAGGGGACCGGCGCTTCTCCTTCAGCAAGCCGTTCGAGGGGGTGGTGAACAACCTCGAGCGGCGCTTCCGGGAGACCGACTCCGAGGACGTGCGGGACGAGCTCTCCCGGTACATGAACAACCGCCCGTGCCGGGCGTGCGGGGGGGCGCGGCTGAAAAAGGAGGCCCTGTGCGTCACCGTCGGTGGAAAGGGGATCGACGGCGTGACCGGCCTTCCGGTGGGGGAGGCGCTCGCCTTCTTCCGCGACCTGCCGCTGTCGGCCCGCGAGGAGGAGATCGCCTCCCGGATCCTGAAGGAGGTCCGGTCGCGCCTCACCTTTCTCGCGAACGTGGGGCTCTCCTACCTCTCGCTCTCCCGGGCCTCCTCGACCCTTTCCGGCGGCGAGGGCCAGCGGATCCGGCTGGCCACGCAGATCGGCGCGTCGCTGATGGGCGTCCTCTACATCCTCGACGAGCCGTCCATCGGGCTGCACCAGCGGGACAACCGGCGGCTCCTGTCCACCCTGACCCGGCTGCGCGACCTGGGAAACACGGTGCTGGTCGTCGAGCACGACGAGGAGACGATCCGGACCGCGGACTACGTGATCGACATGGGGCCGGGTGCGGGGGAGCACGGCGGGCACGTGGTGGCGGCGGGCCCGCCGGAGGAGATCGTCCGGTGCGAGGCGTCGCTCACCGGGCGGTACCTCGCGGGGAAGAAGGAGATCCCCGTGCCGGGGGAGCGGCGGCGTTTCAACGGGCACGCGCTGCGACTCGAGGGGTGCCGGGCGAACAACCTGAAGGGGATCGACGTGACGATCCCGCTCGGGGTCATCACGTGTGTCACCGGCGTCTCGGGCTCGGGGAAGTCGACGCTGATCCTCGATACCCTCTACAAGGCGCTCGCCCAGAAACTCGCCGGTGGACGGGAGCGGCCCGGGGCCCACCGGTCGCTGTCGGGGCTGGAACACGTGGACAAGGTGATCCACATCGACCAGTCCCCCATCGGGCGCACCCCGCGATCGAACCCGGCGACCTACTCCGGCGTCTTCACGCCGATCCGGGACCTGTTCGCGATGCTCCCCGAGAGCAGGTCCCGCGGGTACCGTCCCGGGCGCTACTCCTTCAACGTAAAGGGGGGACGGTGCGAGGCGTGCGAGGGGGACGGGATCATCAAGATCGAGATGCACTTCATGCCGGACGTCTACGTCACGTGCGAGGAGTGCCGGGGGAGGCGGTACAACCGGGAGACGCTCGAGGTCGCCTACAAGGGAAAGAGCGTCGCCGACGTCCTCGAGATGACGGTCGACCAGGCGCTGGCGTTCCTTTCCCCCATTCCGCCGATCCGGCACAAGCTGGAGACGCTGTCGCGCGTTGGGCTGGGGTACATCCGGCTGGGGCAGTCGGCCACCACGCTGTCGGGCGGGGAGGCGCAGCGGGTGAAGCTCGCGCGGGAGCTGTCGCGCCGGGCGACGGGGAAGACGGTCTACCTCCTCGACGAGCCGACGACCGGGCTCCACTTCGACGACATCTCGAAGCTGCTTTCCGTCCTGCACCTGTTCGCGGACGCGGGGAACACGGTGATCATCATCGAGCACAACCTCGACGTGATCAAGTCGGCGGACCACATCATCGATCTGGGACCGGAAGGGGGCGACGCCGGCGGGGAGATCGTGGCAAGCGGCACCCCCGAGGAGGTGGCGGGGAACCCGCGCTCCTTCACCGGTCACTTCCTGCGGCGGGTCCTCCACCTTCCCGCCGCCGCGGGGTGACGCCCGGTTCGGCTACGCCGCGGACGGTTTCTTCGCCCCGTTGCCGTTGCGGAGCTTGCGCGCGATCTCCACGGGGAAGAGGTGGTCCACTTCCTTCCCCACCGCGTCGAGGATCGGGTGGGTCCGGTTCTCCTCCTTCATGCACCACACCTCGTCCATGTCCTCGTCGACGGTGAGCACCCCCTCCGAGACCACGAGCGGGAACATGATGCAGAAGCGCGGCTTGAACTCCCACTCGTGCCTCCCCCGCTCGACCGCGGCCTTCTGCAGGGCGCAGCCGTGGGCCTGATGGAAGAAGACGCAGTAGTCGCCCGCAACGTTGGTCTCGACCGCCGTTCCGCTCGGGCAGTCCGGATCCTCGGTCGTCTCGCCGAACCACCCTGCCGGATCCTTCGCCTCGGGACGCATGTACGGAACGAACAGGTCGGCGTTCCGCAGGATGACCTCCCGTTCCTCGATGTCGGCCCAGACGCCGCCGGTACAGCAGCGGCTCTTGCAGCGGTCGAGCGCGCATCGGTGGGGAAACTTCGCGTGAAACACGTGCGGGTCGATCTTCATCGGGGAAAACCTTTCCATCGTTCGTAAAAGTTGCCCGCGTGCACGGCGGACGAGTTCCCATTCTATTCGCGCGAGCGTCCGCGGGCAAGACCGGCGACGAATTTTCCATTCATGACGGGGGAGTCCGTACAAACCCGGAATGCCGGATGGGCGGCGACTAACAGGAATGAATGTGGAATACGTAACGAAATTAGATAGTCACACGCCGTATTGGATTTTTTCCCTAAGGATTCTTCCGGAACAAGCCGAAACGGGTAGTAGAAATAATACAAACCGGCCCAGGCCGGGAAAGAAATGGAGGAAGTCATGAGGAAAAGCATGGCAGTCTTCTTCGCGCTCGCGGTGCTCGCCGCGGGCGGCGCGGCGTGGGCGGTCGACACCAACACCTTGACGGTACGGGCGAGCGTGGTGGGGACCTGCAAATTCGAGGTACCAAAGACGTCCACGTTGGATTTCGGCGCCCTGGATCCTTCCGTGGCGGTGGATAAATCCGTGTCCACCACGACGCAGTTCTGGTGCACGAAGGGAGTTGTCACGGGCCCCTTCACCAGCGGTCAGGGACTGTACTTCGACAGCACGAAGAACAATATGAGGGATACCGCCAGTGGCGATGTCATCCCGTACACCATCGATTCCCTCACTCCGGACGCGAACCCTAATGTGGGTCCCGGCACAACCAGGACTCTCACGATCGCGGGCACCGTCCTTGCGACCGACTACACCGGGAAGTCCGCCGGTACCTACGCGGACACCGTGACCCTTACCATCAACCCGTAACCGCGATCGATAGGTGAACGTTGCCGCGGACAAGGATTCGAGGAAGGGAGGCCGTCCGGCCGCCCTTCCTCGTTCCGGCATCGGGGTACGGCCAGCCGCCCTTGCCGCCGTGTTCGCCGTCCTTACGTGGTTTTTATGGGCCGGATTCGGTGGTCGTTTCGATCCTTCCGTGACCGCAACCTGGGTGACGATTCTCCCTGTCCCGGGGATTCTTCACCACGGGAGTGAACATTTCCGGCCACTCGGCCGATAATAACGTATGGAGCGGGAAGATCCAGCGGACACGAGGGAACGGATGCGAATGGAGGGCGTGCCGTCGGGCCACCCGGCGAAGCGACTGATCGGCCAGGTGCTGGTGGACGGGGGATTCGTCTCCCCCGGAGACCTCGAGCGAGCGCTCGAGCAGCAGAACCGGACCAACGAGATGCTGGGCGAAGTGCTGGTCCGCATGAAGGTGGCGGACCCGGACGAGATCGCCGCCGTCGTCTCCATCCAGAGCGACCTCGCTTCCCTCGAAGACGCCGTCCGGTCGGCGGCCGGTGTCCGGCAGTGCCTCGGGGAGTTGCTGCGGAAGGCGCGGAAAGTCACACCGGAACAGCTGGAGGACGCGCTATCGGAGCAGCGCAGGACCGGCGAGAAGCTAGGGGGGATTCTCGTCCGGCGAGGCGCGCTGACGAGGGGACAGCTCGACGCTGTCCTTGCGTTCCAGAAGTGCCAGGCCGGGGAGGCCCCCTCGTCGGTCCGGTTCCGGCTCGGCGAGATCCTTGTCGCCACCGGGCGGATCACGCGGGAGCAACTGGAGTCCGTCCTCGCGCGCCAGAAGCTGTCGAAGAAGAACATCGGCGATTTGCTGGTGGAGAGTGGGGCGGTCGAGCCTCGCGCCCTCGCCCGCGGTCTCCGCCTCCAGGAGAAGCTGGTCACCGCCGCCCTCGTCGCCGCGCTCTCGATGGCGGAGGTCGCCGGGGCGCAGGAGATCCAGCGGGTGACCGTTCCTCCCGCGGCGGGATCCGCGCGGATCCAGGTGACGGCCACGGTGCCGTCGCGGGCCACGCTGCGCGTTCTTCACCAGGAGCGGACGCTGGTCGTGACCCCGGAGGACGTCGCGCGCGGGTACCTCGACGCTCCCGCGGCCTCCCGCATCGAGGTCCGGAACAACAGCCGGGGGGGGTGCCTTCTCGTTTTCGAGAGGATCGCCGGGCCCGACGCCTCGTTCGGAAACGTCCTCGTCCGGGGGTTCGATCGGGATGTGGAGATCGGTCCGGGAGGCGGATTCGTCCCTCACTCCTACGCCCCCGCCCCGGTCACGGCGGAGTTGAGCTACCGGTTCTCCCTCGCCCGGGACGCCCGTCCCGGGACGTACTCCTGGCCTCTCCAGGTATCCGTCCGCCCGTTGTAAGCGTTACCCGTCGGGGTTGTTGTTCCCCGGACCTTTTCTGTATAGTGATGCCCATGAAACATCCCGACGACGGAGGCGCCGCGCGTGCTGCGCGACTCTCCTCCGCGGCCCTTCTCCTGTTCCTCCTCCTCCTCCTACCCGTTGCCGCCCGGGCCGGCGATTGGCGCGTGTCGCCCATCCGTCTCGACCTCGGGCGCGACGCGAAGAGCGGGGCCGTCACGGTCGCCAACGATGCAGACGAACGTCTGCAGGTTCAGATGAAGGCGTTCGAGTGGACCCAGGACGCGGAGGGGAAGGACCGGTACGAGGAGACCGGCGAGATCCTCTTCTTCCCCCGGCTGATGATCCTGGAACCGAAGGAAGAGAAGATCCTGCGGGCGGGGATCCGGGTCCCGGCGGTGGCGAAGGAGAAGACGTTCCGCCTCTTCATCGAGGAGATCCCCGGGCCCCGGAAGACGGAAGGGGTGAACGTCGCCGTCGCCATCCGGTTCGGCGTGCCGATCTTCGTCAAGCCGTTGAAGGAGGAGGCCCGGGGGGAGGTCGGTGCGATGACGATGTCCGCCGCCGCGCTCCTCGTGCCCGTGAACAACACCGGGAACGTCCACTTCGTCGTCCAGTCCGTTCTCGTGCGGGGGAGAAACGGAGCGGGGGAAGAGATCTTTTCCCGGGAGCTGGGCGGCTGGTACCTTCTCGCCGGCGTCTCCCGCGGGTACGCGACGACGGTGCCCGGCGGGTCGTGCGGAAACCTGGCGGTCATCGAGGCGGAGGTGAAAACCGACAGGCTCCCTCTCCGCGGACGCTTGGTCGTCGACCGGACGATGTGCGGTCCGTGAGGGGACGGACGCCGCATCGGTCCGCCCGCCGCCGCGCATCGCTCCTCCTCTCCCTGCTCCTGGGTTTCCTCTTCCTCCCCTCCGCGGCGCGGTGCGCCGACTCGTTTTACGTGATGGTTTTCCTGAACGGCGAAGTGAAGGGGGAGTTCCTCGTCCGCCTCCTCGATGACGGGGATTTCCTGGTGCGGACGGCGGACCTTGCGGCGATGGGCGTCACCGTGCCCCCGGGACGGACGACGGAGATCGACGGCGAACCGCACCGGTCGCTCCGCTCGCTGGAAAAGATGTCGTTCGTGTTTCGGGAAAAAACCCTCTCGCTCGAGATGACGGCCCACCCGTCCGTCCTGCCGACGCGGGTGGTCGACTTACGGCCGCCGCGCCAGCCCAAGGTTCTTTACCCGAAAGACCCCTCCGGTTTTTTCAACTACGGCGTCACCTGGACGGGCGGGAACCCGGGCGATGCGGAGAGCCTGGACGCCACCGGCCAGGTGGGCGCCCGTCGCGGGGACTTCCTCTTCCTTTCCGACGCCGCCTTCGAAAAGACCCGCGCGGACCAACGCCTGGTCCGGCTTTCGACGAACGTGACCCGCGACCGGCGGGAGGAGATGCAGCGGCTGGTGTTCGGGGATCTCACCGCCTCCTCGGGGGACCTCGGGACCGGCCTGAACCTGGGCGGGTTCGGCTTCTCCAAGGTCTACCGCATCGACCCGTATTTCCTCCGCTACCCGCTGGCCGGCTTCGGGGGGATGGTGTCCCTGCCGTCCGAGGCGCAGGTGTACCTCGGCGGCACGCGGATCCGAACGGAGAAACTGCCCCCGGGGCGGTTCGAGCTGAAAAACATCTCCTCGTTCGGCGGCCGGAACGACGTGACCGTCGTGATCCGGGACCCGTTCGGGAGGGAGCAGAGGATCGTTTACCCGTTCTACTTCGCCGAGACCCTTCTCGAGAAGGGACTCCATGAATACAGCTACAACGTCGGCTTCCTCCGGAGGAAGTTCGGCGAAGAGAGCGGCCGGTACGGCCCGATCGCCTTCTCCGCGTTCCACAACTACGGGGTGAGCGACCGGGTGACGCTGGGGGGGCGGGGGGAAGGCACCGGGGACGGGGCGAACCTGGGTCCGCAGGCGGCCTTCCGCGTCGGCGACGCGGGAATCGTCACCCTCTCTCTCGCGGGAAGCGCCCGGCGGGACGGGCGCCTCGGCGCGGCCGGCGAGGCGGCGCACTCCTTCCAGGGCGGGCCCGTCAGCACGAGGATCTACCTCAAGGGAGTGAGCCGCGATTACGCGGTCGCCGCGGAGGAGGGGGAAGGTTCAACGGACAGCGTGCGGTACGAGGTGGCCGCCGGCGCGGGGTACGGGACGCCGCGGATGGGCACGTTCTCCGTCGACGCGGAATTCCTTACGAGGCACGCGGGGACGGATCGCCGGACCCTCACGGCATCCTATTCCCGGACCATCGGGTGGAACACGAGCGTGCAGGGCTCTTTCCGGAACGTGCGGGAGGAGGAGACGGTCAACGAGTTCGTGCTGGGGGTGAACTACTACCCGGGGCGCGACCTGTCTCTCGCCGCGAGTTACCGGGAGGCGGGCGGCGTCCGCAACGAGACGGTGCAGGCCCGGAAGAACCTGCCCGCGGGGGAAGGATGGGGGTACAACGTCTCGGTCGACCGGGTGGACTCGACGGCGTTCTCCTCCACCGCGGTGAACCCGTCTTTGCAGTACAACGCCCGGTTCGGCTCCTACGCGGCGGAGTACCGGGGAGAGCGGGTCGACGGGGGGGGAGGAAGCGGGCTCGTCCGGCTCTCCGCGTACGGCGGGGTCGCTTACGTCGGGGAGACGATCGGGTTCAGCCGCCCGATCACGGACAGCTTCGGGCTCGTCAATGTGGGGAGCCTCGAGGGTATCCGGGTGTACCATAACAACCAGGAGATGGGACGCACCGACGGGCGGGGCAGGCTGTTCCTGCCGGCCCTCGGTTCGTACTACGAGAACCAGATCTCCATCGCCGACAAGGACGTACCGATCGAGTATTCTCTCCGGGAGGTCCAGAGGGTGGTCTCCCCCCCGCTCCGGAGCGGGTCGCGCATTCCGTTCGAGGTGAAGCGGTTCCAGGCCGTGACCGGCACATTGGGGATGCGGCGGGACGGCGAATGGAAACCGGCGGAGTACGTCGAAGTCCGGTTGTCCGCGGAAGGGAAGGGGATCTCCTTCCCGACGGGAAAAGGGGGGGAGTTCTATGTGGAGGATCTCGGCCCCGGGACCCATGCGGCCTCGGTCGAACAGGGGGGGAAACATTGTCTCTTCGAGATGACCGTTCCCGCGACGGACGATCTGATCATCGACCTCGGGAGGCTGACCTGTGAAGATCCCGGGTAAAGGACTCGTGGTGCTTCTCAGCCTGATGTTCGGGAATGCAGCGTACGCGGCGTGCTCGGTGACGACCACGGGGATCAACTTCGGGGCCTACGACGTCTTCGCTGCGGTGCCCCGTGACACCTCGGGGACGGTGACCGTGGCGTGTGACCGGAATCCACCCACGGATGTCACCGTTTCCATCGGGTCCAGCCCCACGTCCGGGGGGTTTCAACCGCGGCAAATGCGGCACGCGTCGCAGGCGGACCGGATGAACTACAACCTCTTCACCTCCCCTTCGATGGTTACGGTCTGGGGGGACGGTTCGGCGGGGACGTCGACGGTCCTGCTCAGGAAGATCAACAGGAACCGGCCGGTGACCACGACGATCTACGGGAGGATTCCCCCCGGCCAGAACGTATCCGTGGGGGCGTACTCGGACGCGGTGACGGTGACCATCACACCGTAACCTACGCGCAACAGGAGGGTCCGGCGGAATCGCCGCAGGAGGGGGGGCGCCCCAGCACGAGCTTCGCGCTGCTGGGGTACCCCCGCCCTCCGAGGCGACGCAGCCGTGTTTATTAAATGGAGCACCAAGGGATCCGGGAACGGAAAAGGGCTCCCGGAGGAGCCCTTTTCGCAAGATCCGTTTCCCCCCGGCGTGTCGGCTTACAGCTTCCCGACGAGGACGAACGCGATGACCAGCGCGTAGATGACGAGGGACTCGATCAGCGCGAGTCCGACGATCATCGGGATGAAGATCTTGTTCTGGGCGGAAGGGTTGCGCGCGATCCCCTCCAGCCCGGCGGCGATGGCTTTACCCTGGCCCATCGCGCCGCCGAACGCCGCGATCGCGATGCCGAACCCTGCCGCCAGGGCGATGACGGCCTTCACGTTGGATTCGCCGCCCGCGGCGGGAGTGCCTTCCGCCGCCATAGCCACCGACGCCACTGCCATGAAGAGCAGAGCGACGAGGAAAGAGAAAGTGAACCTGCGGAACATTGGGTGTTCCCCCTTTCAGGATGTTCCCGGGAGCCGGTTCCGCCCGGCCGCCGGGGTAAAGCCTTTATCATCGACCGGGAGGGTCACCCCCGGATCAATGCTCCTCCGCGTGCGTCACGGCCCCCGAGATGTAGATCATCGAGAGCACGGTGAAGATGAACGCCTGCATGAACGAGACGAAGACCCCGAGGCCCATGAAGACCGAGGGGACGACGATGGGGATGAGCGCCATGAAGCCGGCCACCACCGCGTGGTCGCCCGTGATGTTTCCGAAGAGACGGAGGGAGAGCGACATCGGCCGCGCCAGGTGGGAGATGATCTCGATCGGCAGCATGATCGGGAACATCCACCACATGGGCCCGAGGAAATGCTTGAAGTAGGCGAGCCCGTTCTCCCGGACCCCGAAGTAGTGGGTCGACAGGAAGATGACCAGCGCCAGCCCCACGGTGATGTTCATCTTCTGCGTCGGGGGGAGGAACCCGGGGATGAGCCCGATGAGGTTCATGAAGAGGATGAAGAGGAAGCATGTCCCCAGCAGCGGGATGTACTTCTTGTAGTGGTGCCCGATGATGTCCTCGGCGAGCTGGGACAGGAACCCGAGGATCAGCTCGAAGAGATTGCGCAGCGTGAAGCGGGGATCGGGGATCACCATCTCCTCCGTCTTCTTCCCCCCGACGACCACGGCCGACGCGGCGAGCAGGAAGACGGCGATGAAGAGAGCCCCGTACATGTAGAAGAGGTGCTCCCCACCGGGCAGCATCATGAACCAGGAGAACCCGTGGCCTCCGGCCGCCGGCGCCGTCGACGGCAGCGCCGCGACGGCCAGAAGCGCCAGGATTGCTATCCGCATCGTCCCTACCCCCGTCGATTGCGAAACGATCACTCGTTTGGTTCGAACGACCTCGCCAGCACCTCGAGGAGGATCCCGAGGAAGAGCGAGGAGAGCCCGAGCAGAAACCCCAACAGGTCGAACCCGCCGTACCGGACGACGAGGTAGACGACCCCGATCAGCCCGAGGAACTTCAGCGTGTACTGGACGACGAACCCCCTGGAGACCGCCCCGCCGCCCGAGAACGCCTTTTCCAGGATCTTCCTTATAAGGAAGAAGTTCCCGTACGCGATGCTGGCGCCGCACACCGCTCCGGGGAGCAACGAGACCCTCGCCGCTCCCGCCGCAACCGCGACCGCAATCCCCCCGAGGATCAGCCCCGCCGAGAGGAGGATCCGGTTCGTCAACGCCCGCAGCGACAGCCTGTCCGGGGTGTCACGGCCCACCGGGCTTCCTCCGCCGCTCCTCGTCCCGCTCCAGGTCTTTCCCGGACCGCACGGCGGCGCGGTAGAGGCTGCGCACCCCGGCGGCGAACCCGAGGCCGATCCAGACGATCGTCAGCCACGGCCCGGTCCCGAGCCACCGGTCGAGGTAGTACCCGATCCCCATCCCGATGACGACCGAGATCGCCATCTCGAGCCCGAGGGCGCTGTACTTCCCCAGCTCCCGGAAAAACGCCTTTCGGTCCTGTTGATCGGTCATGAGGGCAAACGCCGGATATTTATCACAGGATCCGGGAACGCGTCAACGCAAATCAGAGCGTGGCCAGGACGGCCCTGGCGGCGGCGATCGTCCGGTCGAGGTCCCGCTTCGTGTGGGCCAGGGAGACGAACCCCGCCTCGAACTGGGACGGCGCGAGGTAGACCCCGCGGGAGAGCATCCCGTGGAACCAGGCCGCGTACCGCTTCGTGTCGCTCCGCTTCGCCGAGGCGTAGTCCGTCACCGGGCCCTTTTGGAAGTAGGTCGTCCCCATCGAGCCCACGCGGTTCGTCCAGGTCGGGACGCCGGAAGCGGCGAACGCCTTCGCCATCCCCTCCGCGAGGTACTCCGCCTTGGAGTCCAGTTCCTTGTAGGCCCCCTTGCGGGTAAGTTCCGTGAGCGCCGCGATCCCCGCCGCCACGGCGAGCGGATTCCCGGAAAGGGTCCCCGCCTGGTAGACCGGGCCGACCGGCGAGAGGGCGTCCATGATCTCCTTCCGCCCGCCGAAGGCACCCACCGGGAGGCCGCCGCCGATGATCTTGCCGAGGATCGTGAGGTCGGGGACGACGCCGAACCGTTCCTGTGCGCCGCCGAACGCGACGCGGAACCCGGAGATCACCTCGTCGAAGACCAGGAGCGCCCCGTTCCTTTTCGCGAGCGCCCGCAGCTCCTCCAGGAAGCCGGGCTGCGGGGGGACCACCCCCATGTTGCCGGGGATCGGCTCCACGAAGATCGCCGCGACCTCCCGCCGGTTCTTCGCGAAGAGCGCCCGCACGGAGGCGATGTCGTTGAAGGAGGCGGTCAAGGTGAGCTTCGCCAGCGCCGCCGGGACGCCGGGGGAGTCGGGCTGGCCGAAGGTGAGGACCCCCGAGCCGGCCTTCACCAGCATAGAGTCGGCGTGGCCGTGGTACCCGCCCGCGAATTTGATGACCTTGTCCCGCCCCGTGTACCCCCGCGCCAGCCGCAACGCGCTCATCGCCGCCTCGGTCCCGGAGGAGACGAGGCGGAGTTTCTCAATGGAGGGGAACGCCTTTCGGATCAGGTGCGCCAGCCCGACCTCGCCCGGCGTGGGAGCCCCGTAGCTCGTCCCCCGCCCGGCCGCCGCCTTGACGGCGGAGACGACCGCGTGAGGGGCGTGCCCGAGGATCATCGGGCCCCACGACCCGACGTAGTCGATGAAGGTGTTCCCGTCCACGTCGCGGACGGCGGAGCCCTTCGCGCTCTCGATGAACAGGGGGGTTCCCCCGACGGAGCCGAACGCGCGTACGGGGGAGTTGACGCCGCCCGGGATCATCGTTTTCGCGAGGGCGAAGAGCTTGCTCGAGGTATTCGTCTTCAGGCGGGCCACGGGGGCATCGGCCTCCTTCGCGGGATGGGATTCACGGCAAGCGGTGGAATTCTAGCCTCCCCGCATCGGAGTGTCAAGGTAAACAGCGGGATTTCCGCAGGATTTACGAAATTCACAAAACGCCATTATAGAACCGCTTGACAGAGTGGGCGCCCACGGGGTACAAGGGTAGGCTCCGCCGGTTTCCACTGTTTTATTCGGGATCGTCCAGGGGGCGTGGTGAAAGGGGTATTGGTGTGAGCGTCGAGGACAAGGAGATAATCGAAACACGATTTGGCCCTTTGTGGTCGGGGAAGGCCGAGATCGCCTTTTGCGGTAAAATGCTCGCTCTGCGGGACGTGAAACGGTCGCTGGACCTCCAGGGGAGCGACACGGTGGAGATCGACCTGCAGGAATTGCCCGGGGAGCGGTACGCCTTCCGTTTTTACGACGGCGACGATCGCCGGGTCGTCGTGCTGGTCCTCGATGCCGAGGGAGAGATCCTCGAGGAGCACCGTGCACATGTCGCCGAGTGGCTCGGTGACATGTACTACGAGACCGGCCTGATGGCGTTCGACTACGACGCGATGGCCGCCCTTTTGCGCAAGAAGATCGCGGGCGAACTGTGACCGGCCCGGCGGTGGAACGTGGAACGATGAACAGTTACGTCGAGCTGGTGCGACACCGCCTCGAGGGCCGCGCCACGAACCTCCTCGCGAACCTCGGCGAGCTTCCGGAAGCTCAGTTGCGCTTCACGATGCGGATCTTCGGCGACTGCCTCGACGAGGAGACCCGCGGAAAGATGTTCGAGGGGTACAGCGAGCACCGGAACGAGAGCGAGCTCCGGGAGTTCGCCATAAAATTCGTTCCCGCCTACACAGCGTATGCCGTCGCCGAGCTCGAGGAGAAGAAGAAGGACGGCGAGCGGTTCGAGCCCCCTTTCCTCACCCGCGAAGAGTACCAGGAGATGGCGGTCCGGGAGAAGTGGCCCAGGATCGCGGAGCGCCTCGACGCGGTCGATCCTCTCCAGCTCCGAAGGGAGCTGGCCCGCGCCGCCATGCTCTTCCGCCCGTACATGCTGTCGGATCCCGGGTTCAACGAGGGGGTTCTCGAGTTCTCCCTCTACTATGACCTCCTCGAGCGTCTCCGCTCCGTACCCGAAGCGAAGCTGCGGGAAACGGCGGTGGAGCTCGCGTCCCGGATCGCGCAGGCCGTCGCGGCGGGGGCCACGCCCGAGGGCGAGGAACGCCTCCGGGAGATCCGCGCGCTGGTCGCCTCCGCCGCCGTCCTGCCGGCCGACCCCGAGACGCTCCTCGGCGCGCCGATGGAGAAGGTTCCGAGGGAAATGCCGGCCGAATACCGTCTCCGGGAGCTTGCGAAGACGCTCGCAACGATGTCCCTCAAGGACCTGCGCCTCACCGCCCTGGTCCACCTCGACCTGCTGACCGCCGAGGAGATACGACGGTTCGTCTCCCCCTTCTTCGCAAAATATCCCTCCTTCTTCGAGATGCCATCGAAGGGGCTCCGCGAACTGATCCTGGCGGTCGCGGAGGGGGTGGGTGACCGGACGATCGCCTACTTTTTGGATCGGTACGGCACCGGCCGGATGGCGATGACGAAGCCGATCGACTACATCGTGTGGAAACTGATGCCGCTGGAGGAACGCAACGCCGCGCTACGACGGGACAACGAGCGGATGGATTCGGCGATGATGTCGCGCCACCTCGCCCGGGTCCTCCACTCCGGGTCCGAGGTGATCCTGTCCGACGTGGGGCGGCAGATCGCCCTGCTGACCGACGCGGGATTCGAGGCGGACCATGGGGAGATCCTGAAGCGCCTGGGGGGGGACGGCGGGGAGCGGATCAAGCGGCTTTACGATTTCGTCACGCTGTCGTTCGCCCGCTCCGCCGGGCAGCGGGGGGAGGAGCGGGAGGCGACGTACCGGGCGGTGCGCAAGGCGATCGCCGACGCGGCGGGGATCCCCCCGCGCGAACACGGAGGGGAGGGGAGCAAAACATGATGTTCGAATACATGGACAAGATGGTGATGTTCCAGGACACGCCGGAGGGATTGACGGCGGACATGGGGTGGCTGAAGGAGGCGGGGGAGCACGGCTGGGAGCTCGTCTCCTCCGTTCCCCTCATCGCCCCGAACCGGGACGGGATCGCCTACGGCACGGTGGGGTGCCAAATGATCCTCAAGCGCCCCAAGCCGACGCAGTGAGCGAAAAGATCAAAATGTGTTTTATCTGCAAAAAAGGGCTTGACACGAAACGGCGTGCTGCGATATACAATAAAACACATTTATAAAACCACGCCGGCTTTTTCGTGGAACATCCCGATTTTCGGCGGCTTTTCCCCAGCCGTCCAAACGTTCCATGCAGGGAGTCGGCGTCCTTGAAAACACACGGAAAGGGGGGCGATCACGGCGCAGTGAAGAGATCCGGCAACGGGAACAGGCAGAAAACGGTTCCTCACGAGGCTTTCGAAGGCAGTAAATACCAAGAGGAGGGGAAGCATGGCTGAAAAGTGGCGTACGGAAAAGAAACGGCCGACGATCAAGGTTCTTCCGTGGCCCGCGATTCCAGTGCCGACCGTCGACGAGGTGTACGCGGGGGTCGACGAGAAGCGGAAGGAATACTCGCTGTGGGTCGAGTCGGCGGTGCGGCAGCAGTTCAACGCGGATAAACCGGAATCCCTCGACGGGATCCGGGTTTTCGACATGACTGCGAACATGGAGATCGGCCACTGGTGCTCTTCGCACTTCTCCGAACTCGGGGCCGAGGTCATCATGGTCGAGCCCCCGGGCGGCGACCCGATCCGGAAGTTGACCCCCTTCGGCCGGGAAGAGTACATGTTCCAGTCGAAGAACGGGGAGAAGGTCGGCGCAAGGTACCTCTCCGAGGCGCGGAACAAGTTCTCCGTCACGCTCAACCTCGAGACCGAACAGGGAAGGGCGCTGCTGAAGAAGATCATCCCGCAGGTCGACATCCTGATCGAGAACGCGCCTCCGGGACACTACGACAAGCTGGGGATCGGCTACCGGCAACTCTCCGAGATCAACCCGCGGCTGATCTATCTGTGGGTCGGCCAGCGCGGCCAATGGGGTCCCCTGAAGGACGACGCCGGCAATCTCGACCCGACCGCCCAGTGCTCGATGGGTTTCACCCACGGGACCGGCGCGCCGGTGTCGTTCGGCGGCACCCCGACGCGGTCCGGCTGGTGGCTGTGCGACCACGTCGGCGGCACCTTCTCGGCGATCGGCGCCATGGCGGCCCTCTACGCCCGGGAGCGGTTCCTCGGCAAGGGGCAGTTCGTGGAGTGCACGGCGGCGGAAGGCGTCATCCGGATCATCGACTACAACTGGGCATGGCAAGGGATGGACGGCTCCATCCGGCCCCGGTACGGGAACTGGGACCTCGCCATCAACATTTACGCCGTCAACCCCTGCGCCGACGGGCAGATCATGGTCGGCGGCGGGCACGACCGCCTCTGGTTCCGGATCTGGCGGACCGTCGGGAAGGACAAGCCCGAGCTCGAGCAGCACATCTGCGAGGATCCGAAGCTGCGCGTCGTGACCGACCGGCTTCCGCACTACATGCAGGTCGAAACGTACACGACGATGTGCGAGTGGACCAAGGACAAGACCCGTAACGAGGCCGAGACCGCGCTGCAGGCAGAGGAAGTGGCGTCGGGCGGCGTGTCGTTCCTCGACGAGGTGTGCGAGTTCCCGCACTACAAGTACCGCGGCCATGTCGAGATCGTCGACGATCTCAACTTCGGCAAGGTCCTGATCGGAGCGTCGGGCTTCATCGGGATGAACACCCCGGGACGGATCAAGTGGGTCGGCCGCACGACGGGGCAGGACAACGAGGACGTGTTCCGCCGCCTCGCCGGCATTGACCGCGAAGGGCTGAAAGCTTTCAAGAAGGGAGGGGTGATCTAATATGGCCATCGACAAAAGCCTGAAGGACATGACATTCGAGGATTACTGCCGGACCGTCTTCAACACGAAGAACCGGTACGACAAGCCCGAGGTTCTCAAGGGGATCCGGGTCGTTTCCACCACCCAGTACATCCTCGGCCCCTCCTGCGCGGCGTACCTCGCCGAGCTGGGCGCCGAGACGATCAAGGTCGAGCTTCCGAAGCGGGGCGAGCCGATGCGGCACACGACCCCCTTCAACGAGCCGTTCCTCTACCCGCTGTCCCGCTGGATGCCGGACAAGGGGACGGGCCTCGGCTTCTTCGGCGCGAATCCGAACGAATACTTCCTCTCGCTCGACTTCCACAAGCCGGAAGCGATCCAGATCATGAAGCGGCTGGCGGCCAAGACCGACGTCTTCGCCGAAAACTACCGGGCGGGCACGTTCGACCGGTGGGGGATCGGGGCACGGCAGCACGCCCAGGTCAACCCGCGCGTCATCTACCAGTGGATGGGCGGATTCGGCGGCTGGGGTCCGGGCCGGAACCGCGCTTCGTACGACATCCTCGGCCAGGCGCAGGGCGGATGCTTCTCGATCACCGGCTGGCACAAGGAGTACGGCGGGATGCCCTCCAAGCAGACGATCTGGATCATGGACTACTGGGGCGGCGCCATCTCCGCGTTCAACATCCTCGCCTGCCTCTACTGGCGGGACAACGTGTCGGGGAAGGGGAACTTCCTCGAATATTCGCAGGTCCACGGCGCCCAGCGCCACCTGACCGACTTCATCTCCCTCTACGGGAAGACCGGCATCGTCGCTCAGCGGTTCGGGAACTTCGAACCGCTGCTGTGCGTGCACGGGATCCTCAAGTGCGGGAAGTCGTCGTACCCGAACTCCAAGAACCCGCAGGAGCAGGAAGTCGGCTTCTGCCTCGTCTCCGCCTACAAGGACGACGATTTCCAGAAGCTGTGCAAGTTGATCAACCGGGCCGACCTGGCCAAGCAATACGCGACCCACGCGGACCGCGTCGGCGCCGATGCGCAGACGGCGATCTACCCCGAGCTCGAGAAGTGGGCGGCCGACAAGACGAAGGAAGAGGTCGACAAGCAGTGCAAGGCGAACGGGATCCTCTCCCAGCCGGTGTGGAACTCGAAGGAAGTGGCGGCGAACGAGCATTGGCACATGCGCGGCACGCTCCAGTGGCTGGACGACCCGACCTTCGGGGACGTCCTGACGCAGGGTCCGGCGTACCAGTTGTCAGATACCCCGGCCCGCGTCCGCTGGGCCTTCAAGCCGGTCGGCGCCGACAACGAGTACATCCTGTCCAAGCTGTGCGGCTATAGCGGTTCCCATATCGCCGAGCTGGAGCAGAAAGAGATCATCTAACGAGAAAAGGGGGGATACGATGCCTTTCAAGGACGCTTCGTTGATTCTTCAGTGCCCAAAATGTGACGTGATCAACTACCTCGATCCGTTCACATTCTGGAACTTCAAGGGGAAGATCAAGTGCGCAGGGTGCGACGTGGTCTACGAATACGAGCTCAAAAACGCCCACCGGCAGGGCCCGCCGAAGGAGACGAAGGGGCCGCACGACAAGCTGCCCGGTTTCGCCCAGACCAAGGACTGGAAGCCGATCACCACGCCCGGCAAGGTGGCGGCGGCGCCCCAGGCCCGGGAAGACTTCCAGGGGAAGCC
>Ga0326597_10001352_pt1 | contig 40104 bp, 32 predicted proteins | sample RVTome_12_FD_203789 | JGI IMG/M metagenome (GOLD analysis project Ga0326597, IMG submission 203789) | Soil microbial communities from uranium-contaminated site in the Upper Colorado River Basin, Wyoming, United States - RVT100D185 | ecosystem: Environmental > Terrestrial > Soil > Contaminated >... | reverse complement strand
TCCGGGCTGCCGTCGCGCCGGTCTGTGTGCTGCTGCTGGGGACCCTCTACACCGTTCTTCCAATGTCCGGGTTCAACCAGACGATCAACCTGCTTTCTCTGGCGGGTCTGGCTATCGCGATCGGCGAAATGGCGGATGCGACAATCGTAATCGTAGAGAATTGCACGGCCGAGCTGTCCCGCCGCGGCGAACTGACGCCGTCGGAAAAGCGGGAAACGATCATTCGAGCCACGGCGAACATGACCCGGCCGTTGCTGTTCTCCATGCTGATCATTGTCACCTCGTTTCTGCCCATCTTTTTCCTGGGGGAGCGCGAAGGACGCTTGTTCGATCCGCTGGCTTACAGCAAGACGTTTGCAATGGCCTTCTCGACTCTGCTGACGCTGTTTCTGCTGCCCGTCATCATCATCTGGGTGTTCCGGTCCAAGACACCGGCCAGGGAGCAGTATCGCGAAAGCGCTTTCGTCCGAGCCTACCGGTTGGCTTTGCAGAAAGCCATTCAGCACCGCTACGTCTGCGTCGCATGCAGCATCGTGCTCTTGTTCGCGGGAGTCGTCGTGCTGACGCACTTTCAAAAGGACTACATGCCGGAAATGGAAGAAGGCTCCATCCTGTACATGCCGACCACTCTGCCGGGCCTTCCCGCCAGGGAAGGAGGGTGGATCTTGCAGCAGATGGATAAAAAGTTGAAAGAATTTCCGGAGGTGGAACGGGTGTTTGGAAAGCTGGGCCGGGCCGATACGGCGACCGATCCTGCTCCCGTCACGATGATCGAAACGACGGTCCTTTTGCGGCCGCAAGCCGCATGGCGCGACGGCATGACCAAAGAGAAACTCGTGCAGGAGATGAACGAGGCGATGGAGATTGTCGGCTACGTGAACACTTGGACGCAGCCGATCGCCACGCGCGTCCTGATGCAGCAAACCGGCATTCAGACCCCGGTCGGCGTCAAGGTCAAGGGCAGCGACCTCTCCGTCATTGAACAGATCTCCGAACAGGTGGAGGGGCTGTTGCGGGATTTCGCCGGGACCAAGTCCGTAATTGCCGAGCGCATTTCCGAAGGATACTACGTGGACGTAGAGTTTGACCTGGAGCGCATGGCGGCGCGTGGCGTCGCGGTCGACGAGGCGATGCTGACGGTGCGCCATGCGATCGGAGGGGAAAACGTCGCCGGGATCAAGCAGCCGGACAGCACCGTGATTCCGTTGGGCATCCAGTATTCGCCGGAGTACGTGGATACCATGGAAAAAATCCGGGCCACTCCTGTCGTCTCCGAGGACGGCAGTTCAACCGCGCTCCGAGATATCGGCAACGTGGCCGTCCGGAAAATGCCCGAGATGATCCGGAATGACAATGGAGAACTGGCAGGTTACGTGTATGTTGCCCTCGACGGCGTGACGGCAACGGACTATGTCGAACAGGCGCGCCCGTATCTGGCCGAACACTTGACGCTGCCTCCGGGCTATGCGGTCGAATGGACCGGCCTCTACCAGTACGCGGAGGACGCCCGTTCGAAACTGCAAGTGGTCGTCCCCCTGACTCTCCTCATCATGTTTGCCCTGCTGCTGCTTGCGTTTCGGTCGGTTGCCGACAGTTCGCTCATTATGCTGTCGGCGCCCTTTGCGCTCATCGGCGGAATCATTCTCCAATGGCGGCAAGGATATCCGATGACAACCGCGGTGATCATCGGGTACATTTCCCTGTTCGCCGTAGCCATCCAGACGGGGATCATCATGGTTGAGTTCATCCGCGAGGCGCTCCGCAATCGTACGGACGCTCAATCTTACGCCGATGCTGTCGTCGAAGGCGCCGTTGCGCGCCTGCGCCCCAAATTGATGACCGTAGCCACCACCGTTCTGGGGTTGCTTCCGATCATGCTCGCCAGCGGCTCCGGCATGGACATTACCCAGCCCATCGCTACGCCGACGTTTGGCGGAATGATCAGTTCGACGATTTACGTGCTGTTCTTGATTCCCTGCCTGTTCGCCATCGGCGCGGATATTCGTCGCTCCTGGAGGTGCAGCGTTTAGACCGTTTTCAGAGTTGCTATATAGGCCCCCTAAAGGGGGCTGGCACTAACCAGGGAACGCGGACCCAGCCGGAAACGGCTGGGCTAGAACAGAGAAAACTAGTTCAAGAAGTGGACGGGCTGATTTGCCCTTGAGCCTCCCACCAATTGCAGCGGCACCAACTCTACGGTGTGGGAAGTCACGACGTGGAACAGCAGCAAAAGCAGTCGTCCCTGACTGCACGAATCCGTAAAAAGTCTTGCATCCTTTCTTTTCGCGGTGGCATCATAAGGTGGTGCACATGCGAATCGTAAGGGTGGCGTTGGTATTGGCGTTCTTTCTGCCCGTGGCGTGCGAGGTGGGCAACGCCCTCGCCACCCCAATGCATCCCTGTGGGAAAACGACACATTCCGAACCAATCCCCGACCGGAACCTTCCGTGCTGTTTGTCGGCACTGTTGGACCGTTCAGCAGTTCGCAGTCCGCAAATCTTTCCGAACATCGACTTGGCCGTATCACCAGCGGTCCTGGCTCACGTACCGCCGCTTGACCTTGTCGGCCCCTCCGCGGTTATTGCTCGGACCGCGAGGGTTCGGGAACACTCTCCACCGCCCAGAGAACTGTATACGATTCATCTCTCCCTGCTAATTTAGTCCAGCCAATTGCCCATGTGTGCGACAGCACACGGGGGTTATATCTCAGTCCAACAAATTCCTTCACGGCGTTTCGTGTCGCTACAAGACACCGGCCTTGGCGCGCTCCATGAAGACGTGGCAAGGCAAAACGGACAATTGTAGTTTTCAATTCAAGGGCAGGGGCCTGTTGCGATTTTTTCAGGCTTCCATGGAGGAACCCTGATGAAGATGGATATTCAAATGAGATGGTTGGTTTGTTCGTCCCTTGTCTTCTTAGCGTGTGGATTGTTATCACAAACCCTCGCGGCTCAATCAACCCAGGGTTCACCCCAAGGGACTGTTCTCACATTGGAGGATTTGATCAGGGAGGCAGAGCAAAACAATCCGGATTTGCGCGCCGCCACGGAAGAGCTTCGTGCCGCCCGGCGGCGGGTTCCGCCCGCGGGCGCTTTGCCGGATCCGGTCATCAGTTTTGGACAGATGAATGTCGGGAATGTTGTTCCCTTCACCACACTCGGGGAGGAAGGGTTCAGTGAGATCTATGTCGGCGTCAGCCAGGAGTTTCCCTTCCTTGGGAAACGTGGACTTCGAGAAAATGTTGTCCAGAAGGAAGCAGACGCGGAGTTTTGGAGTTATGAGTTCACACGCCTGCGTGTCCTGGCCGATCTCAAGGTCGCCTATTACGATCTTTTTTATCATCACCGCACCCTGGACACTCTCCGCAAAGATATGAGGCTCCTCGAAACGTTCGAGGAAACTGCAGGGGCGCTGTATCGGGTTGGCGAAGCATCTCAGGCGGATGTTCTGCGAGCCCAGACGGAAGTTTCGCTGTTGCAGAACCAGATCGAAGTGGCCGAGCAGCGGAAGGGAGTGGCGGAAGCCAGGATCAACACGCTGTTGAACCGGCCGGCCGACATCCCGCTGCCGTCCCCGGCGCCGTTCGAGAAGGCAGTCCTCGGTCATTCGCTGGAGGAACTGCGGGAGCTAGCGCTCGACCGGTTTCCTCTTCTGCGCCGCCAGGGGGAGACGGTTCAGGCGCGGCAGTATGAGCTCCAACTGGCGGAGAAAGAGAAGTATCCCGATTTCGGGGTGATGTTCGCGTATCACAACCGGGGCGGTCTGCGCGATTACTGGACGATTGGCGGCACTGCGCGGATTCCGCTCTACTTCAACCGCAAAGAGAAATATGAAATCGAGGAAGCGGGAGCTCGGCTTGCAGCATCCCGCGAGCGCTATGACAGCGTCCGTACCTCGCTGCAGTTCAGTCTGAAGGACTACTATTTGGAGGCTGTAACCGCCGAGCGCTTGTTGCGCCTTTTCGAAGAAACCATCATTCCGCAGGAGACACTGACGCTCGAGGCCACCTCGGCCAGCTATCAGGTGGGCGAAGTGGATTTCCTGTCCATCATTGACAGTCTCCTCAAGCTGGTCAACGACGAGATTCGCTACTACGAGTATTTGACGAATTTTCAGAAAGCCCTCGCCCGCCTGGAGCCGATCGTGGGGGTGGAACTGACCCGGTAGGAATGGGAGGTTTGCAATGTCAAAAGATACCAAGAGATTGAGCTGGTTCCGAACCCGCAAGGGCATTGTTCTTCTCGCCCTGTTCGGGGTAGCGATCACGGTTGCTGGGGTCCTCGGATCCGATGCCGGACGCATTCGCGTATTGCAACTGGCCGAAAAAGTCGGCCTGTACCAAGAAACCGAGCACGAGCAGGTGGCGGTACGGGATGAGGAAGGCAACATTCTCTACTGGACCTGCACGATGCACCCGGCCGTCCGGGCGGCGGAGCCGGGCAAATGCCCTCTCTGAGCCATGGATCTGGTCCCCGTGCGGGATCAATCCAGTTTGCCTGCGGAATCAGTCGAAACGAGTCCCGCAGCTGGGAACTCGATGTTTACGGTTAGCCCCGAACGGCAGCAGCTGATTGGCGTGCAGTTCACGGAAGTAACCGGCCGGCCCCTGACCAAGACGATTCGCACGGTGGGTCGGGTGGAACTGGATGAGCGGCGCATCGCGCAGATTCACAGCAAGATCAGCGGCTGGCTGGAGGAAACGTTTGTGGACTTCACCTGGCAGCACGTCAACCAAGGCGATCCGCTGTTCACCATCTACAGCCCCGAGTTGGTTTCCACGCAGGAGGAGTATCTGCTGGCGTTGCGGGCCGCAGAACAACTCGGCCAAGGCTCAAATCCTTTCCCCAGATCGGCGGAGAGCGCACGATCGCTCGTTAAGAATTCCCGGGAGCGGTTGCGTCTTTGGGACGTAACGCCGGAGCAGGTCGCGGATCTCGAACGGACCCGCACTGCCCAGCGCACGCTCACGGTCTATTCCCCCATCAGCGGTCACGTGGTGGAGCGGAAGGCCTTTCCCCAGATGCGGATCACGCCCGACACCATGTTGTACACCATCGCGGACCACAGCGTGGTCTGGGTTCACGTGGACGTTTACGAAAACGAGATCAGTTTCGTTCGGCTCGGCCAGAAAGCTCCCATGACCGTACCCGCGTATCCCGGCGAGGTTTTCCAGGGAACGGTCACCTATATTTGGCCGCATGTAGAAACACAGACGCGAACGCTGAAAGTCCGGTTGGAGTTTCCCAATGCAGACCTTCGCCTGAAGCCGGGGATGTACGCCCAGGTAGACATGGAGATTCCGATGGGGAGCCGCCTGGTGGTTCCCAAGAGCGCCGTCCTGCGCACGGGAGAACAAGACATTGTATTTGTTGATCGGGGCCAAGGTCGCATGGAAGTCCGGGGTGTCCGATTGGGCGTCGATGTGGATGGCGCCTACGAAGTGCTTTCGGGCCTTCAGAGGGGCGAGCGCGTGGTGACCGCCGCGAACTTCCTGATTGACGCAGAAAGTCAGGTGCAGGGGGCGGTGAGGACCTGGGAACGGCCTGAAGGAAGTGGTTCCCAAGCGCCGAGTCCTGCGCCTGTCGGCGAGACGCAACGGGGGCTCACTGTGGAGATTCTCGAACCCACACAAGCCACCGTGGGCAGAAATACGATTCGTCTGGCTGCCAAAGATGCTTCCGGCAGGCCGGTCGACAACGCGGACGTCGAAGTGAGCTTGTTCATGCCGCAGATGGGAACCATGGCGCCGATGACGGCAGCAGCGAGACTTCAGCCGCTGGGCCAGGGGCTGTACGGAGGAACGGTTGAGATCCCCATGGCTTACTCCTGGCAGACTACCGTCACGGTACGGCGCGAAGGCCGGGTAATCGGGTCTGTGAGGACAACGATCCGGGCGCAATGAGCAAGACGAGGAGCTGCCATGATTGACAAAACGATTCAGTACTGTGCTGAGCACAGATTCATCGTCTTCTTAGGGACGCTGTTTCTCACCGTTGCCGGAATTTGGTCTATTCGCAACATCCCTCTCGACGCCATCCCGGATCTTTCCGACGTTCAGGTTATCGTCTTCACGGAATGGCCGGGGCGCAGCCCCGACCTGGTGGAGGACCAAGTCACCTATCCAATCGTCACAACGCTCATTTCAGCTCCTCAGGTGCAATTTGTGCGAGCACAGTCCATGTTCGGCTTGTCCTTCGTCTACGTCATCTTCGAAGACGGGACGGACATGTACTGGGCGCGAACGCGCGTGCTGGAATACATGCAGGAGGTCTCCGGCAACCTGCCGGAAGGAGTCAACCCCCAGCTTGGCCCTGACGCTACTGGCGTTGGTTGGGTGTTCCAGTACGCGCTCGTGGACGACAGCGGCCAGAACAACCTCCAGGAATTGCGGAGTTTTCAGGACTGGTATCTGCGGTATTGGCTGGAATCGGTTCCTGGGGTAGCAGAGGTGGCGACGGTAGGCGGCTTTGTCAAGCAGTACCAGGTGAACCTCGATCCGGACAAGCTGCTGGCATACAACATCCCCGTCTCCCAGGTCATCCACGCTATCCGCCGCAGCAACAACGACGTGGGTGGACGCGTGATTGAGCTAGCTACCACCGAATATTTCGTGCGCGGCCGCGGCTACATCAAGTCGGTCGAGGACATTGAGACCATTCCCGTTGGAACGGACGGACGGGGCACCCCGATATTTGTGCGGGACCTGGGCTACGTACAGCTCGGGCCGGACATGCGGCGCGGTTTGGCCGAACTCAACGGCCAAGGTGAGACTGTCGGCGGCATCGTGGTGATGCGCTATGGAGAAAACGCCCTCGACGTGATTGACCGCGTGAAGCAAAAGCTGGCGGAAGTCGAGGCATCCTTGCCGCCAGGGGTGCGTGTGGTGACGACGTACGACCGCTCGGATTTGATCCTTCGCGCGATCGACACTCTGCGCAGCAAGCTGACCGAAGAGATGATCGTTGTCAGCGTGGTGATTGTCGTCTTTCTTTTGCATTTTCGGAGCGCCCTGGTGGCGATCTTCATGCTGCCCGTCGCCATCATCCTTTCGTTTCTCCCAATGTACTACCTCAACATCACCGCGAACATCATGTCTCTCGGCGGAATCGCCATTGCCATCGGGGCCATGGTGGATGCGGCCATCATCTTTATCGAAAATGCGCATAAGAAGCTGGAGTTGTGGGTCGAACAGGGAAGCCCCGGCAGCCGCACCGCTGTCCTCATTCAGTCTTTTCAGGAAGTCGGCCGGTCGCTTTTCTTTTCTCTTTTGATCATTACGGTCTCTTTCCTGCCGGTATTTGTTTTGCAAGCGCAAGAAGGCCGCTTATTCAAACCTCTGGCTTATACAAAAACATTTTCCATGTTTTTTGCCGCGCTGCTGTCTATCACGCTGGTTCCTGCGCTTGGCGTTCTGCTCATTCGGGGTCGTATCCGCTCGGAAGAGCGTCACCCGATCAGCCGCCTGTTGACCGCCGTCTACACGCCCGTGCTGCATTTTGTTCTGCGAGTCCCCAAAACCATCATGATTTTGGCTGTTGCGCTGGTGATCTCCACCGTCCCGATTTTCTTGCGACTTGGCTCGGAGTTCATGCCGCCTTTGAACGAGGGCTCGATCCTGTATATGCCCACGGCCGTCCCAGGAATGTCCATCACGGAAGCCGCAAAGATTCTTCAAATCCAGGATCGTATTCTGTCAGAGTTTCCGGAGGTGACCAGTGTGTTCGGGAAAATCGGACGCTCTCGAACGGCGACCGATCCCGCGCCGCTCAGCATGGTGGAAACGACAGTGCTGCTCAAGCCTCCGGAGGAATGGCGCACGGTGCGCGAGGAGCGCTGGTATTCAAGCTGGTCACCGGATTTTGTGAAAGGTCTGTTGAAACCGTTTTGGCCGGAAGAGCGCCCCATGACATGGAACGAGTTGGTGGCGGAAATGCACCCGAAGCTGAATTTCCCCGGCATGCCTCCCGTGTGGTGGATGCCCGTGCAGACTCGCACGGAAATGCTCGCCACGGGAATGCGCAGCAATCTGGGAGTCAAAGTGTTCGGTCCCGACTTGCGGACAATCCAAGAGACAGCGGTTCGTGTCGAAGAGGTCCTGAAAGGAGTCCCGGGAACGCGGACCGCTTTTGCGGAACGGATCACGGGCGGCTATTTCCTGGACTTCCACGTCCGGCGGGGGGATGCGGCGCGCTACGGCCTGACCGTAGAGGATGTGGAAGACGTTATCGAAACCGCCATTGGCGGCAAAAACATTTCTCAAACTGTGGAGGGCCGGGAGCGCTATCCGATCAATGTCCGCTACTTGCGGGACCTGCGGCAGGACCTGTCCTCGTTGCAGAGGGTGCTGGTTCCTACGCCCACCGGAGCTCAGGTTCCCATTTCGCTTCTTGCAGATATTACGTACGCGCGCGGGGCTCCGAACATCCGGAACGAGGATGGACAGCTTGTGGGATACGTCTTTGTGGACGTGACCGCGGAAGACTATGAAGGGTACGTCAGCGAAGCCCAGCAGATTGTTCAGAGCCAGGTCACGCTCCCTCCCGGTTACCGGCTCGAATGGGCCGGCCAGTACCGTTACCTGCTGCGCATGAAGGAACGGCTGACCTACATTATCCCCCTCACCGTATTCATCGTCTTTCTGCTGCTGTATATGAACTTCAACTCTTGGAAGGAACCGCTCCTCGTACTGCTGGCTGTTCCCTTCTCGCTGGTTGGGGCAGTGTGGCTCTTGTACCTGCTGGATTACAACCTGAGCATTGCGGTGTGGGTGGGCTTGATCGCCCTGGCTGGACTGGATGCGGAAACCGGGGTGGTCATGCTGTTGTATCTGCAGCTTGCCCACAAGCGCTGGCAAGACGAGGGCCGCCTGCGCAGTATGTCGGATCTGAAGGAGGCCATCTATTACGGCGCGGTCAAACGGCTCCGTCCTAAGATCATGACGGTCTCCGTCATCCTCGCTGGTCTGTTGCCCATCATGTGGGCCGCCACCACAGAGACCGGCGCCGATGTGATGAAGCGCATAGCTGCCCCGATGATTGGCGGTGTGACGACTTCTTTGATTCTGGAACTAACGGTCTACCCGGCGATTTTTGCGGTTTGGAAAGGCCGGGGCCTGGCAAGGAAGGCTCAAGAAGAACGGACTAACGGCAGTCCGCAAGATCAGATTTGATCAAGGAGGCATCATTGATTCAGCGAATTATTGCTCTGCTGCTAATCGCAGCTTCGGCTACCCAGGCACAGGAAGTCTTTCGCTATCCGGTTTCTCAAGTCAAATTGCTGCGAGATCAACGCGGCGAGCTGCAAATCGACAAGACCGCAGTCTCTTACCGCTCTGAAAATGGGGAGACAACGATCCGTATTCCGCTCGAGGACATTCGTAAAGCAGACCTCTCGGAGCCCGGAATCATTCGCATCGAAACCTACGACGTCCTGAAACGGAAACTCGGCGACAGACGCGTTTATACGTTTCGTCTGAGGGAGGGCACACAGGATGAAGAATTGGGCCAATTTCTCGCGAACAATCTCACGAGACCGGTCATCGCTGCCTTCGAATTACCCGCTCAGGAGTTATTTGAGATTCCGGCCTACCACAAGCATTTCCTGGGAGGATGCCACGGTAGGATATTGTTCGGTGACGCAGGAATCCAGTTCTTGAGCGATAAGCCCGGGGAATCCCGCACGTGGCTTTATCCTGATATCGAAATCATTGGGAGCGTGGACCCCTTCCACTTGCGAGTCAGCACGCTGGCGGAGACTTACAACTTGGAACTCAAGGCACGACTCCCGGAACAGGCCCATGAAAAAGTGCGGCGCAACGTGTACCGGCCGCTTGAGGATGCTGAAAACTATTGACGTGCTACTCCCGCCTTCCAACTTCTAATTCCTGTCCTCAAAATTCGGGACTTGACGGAGGCTCCGGCCGAAGGGTATCGTCAACCGCTGTGGGACTCGGAGCGCTGGCGGTTCTTTCGTTATTGCCGATTGCCGTAGTCGCCTTGTTTCTGGTCGGCCTTCGCTGGCCCGCCAGCAAGGCCATGCCGATCTCTTACGCCGTAGCCGTTGCCTTGGCTCTTCTCGTCTGGCGGGTTCCCGGAGCACAGGTCGCCGCCGCTTCCATCAACGGCCTGGTCACGGCGGCCGCACTGCTCTACATCATCTTTGGCGCCATCCTGTTGCTCAACGTCTTGCAGCAAAGCGGGGCGTTGCAGTCGATCCGACGCGGCTTCACCGGCATCTCGCCCGACCGCCGCGTTCAGGTCATCATCATCGCCTGGCTCTTTGGCTCGTTCATTGAAGGCTCCGCCGGATTCGGCACCCCGGCTGCGGTAGCCGTGCCTTTGCTGGTGGGCCTCGGCTTCCCGGGCATGGCGGCGGTCGTCGCCGGCATGATCATCCAGAGCACGCCGGTGTCGTTTGGCGCCGTCGGCACGCCGATTCTGGTCGGGGTCAATACGGGCCTGACCGGCGATGACACGGTCACTGCCTTTGCCGCCCAGCTCGGATACGCCGACTGGAACCTGTTTCTCGCCATGATCGGCGCCAAGGTCGCGACCCTGCACGCCATCGCGGGAACCCTCATCCCATTGTTTGTCGTTTCCTTCATGACCCGGTTCTTCGGAAAGAACCGCTCCTTCGCCGAAGGCTTGCAGGTCTGGAAATTCGCCCTGTTCGCCGCTTTCTCGATGACCGTTCCCTACCTGGCGATGGCCCGGCTGCTGGGCCCGGAGTTCCCGTCCATGTTCGGCGGCCTGACGGGGCTCGCGATTGTCGTCACGGCCGCCAAGCGCGGCTTCCTGATGCCCCCGCGCGAGCGCTGCTGGGACTTCGAGCCGCGCGAGCGCTGGGAGCCCGAGTGGACGGGCAGCATTGAAGTCGAGGAAATCTCCCACCGGCACGGCGCCATGGGCATCGTGAAAGCCTGGATGCCCTATGTCCTGGTGGGGCTGCTGCTGGTCCTGACGCGCCTGCAATCGCTCCCGATAGGCGGCTGGCTGCGCTCGGTGCGGATTCAGTTCAGCGGAATCTTTGGAACCGGAATTTCCGCCGCCGTCGAGCCGCTCTATCTTCCCGGAACCATTTTCATTGTCGTTTCTCTTCTGACGTTCTTCCTCCACCGCATGCAATTTGCGGGATTCCGGAAGGCCTGGGTCAGCTCCTCCAAGGCGCTCGTCGCCGCCTCGGCCGCTCTGGTTTTCACTGTGCCGATGGTTCAGGTCTTCATCAACACCACGGGCGGCGCGGCCGGCTACGAGCGGATGCCCATTGTCCTGGCCGAGGGCGTGGCCGCTTTGGCCGGCTCGGCATGGCCTCTGTTTGCTCCGCTGATTGGCGGCCTCGGAGCCTTCGTCGCAGGCAGCAACACCGTCAGCAACATGATGTTCTCGCTCTTCCAGTTCGGCGTGGCCCAGCGCATCGGTGTTGACCCCACCTGGGTCGTAGCTCTCCAGGCGGTGGGCGGCGCCGCTGGGAACGTCATCTGCGTCCACAACGTCGTCGCAGCCTCGGCCGTCGTCGGCCTCACCGGCCGGGAGGGAGCCGTGATTCGCAAAACATTAATTCCCTTCGTCTACTACGCATTCCTCCCCGGCGCTCTCGGCTATTCCATCGTCTGGTCCGCGCAGAAAGGCATCGTCAACCTCGGCTCCGTTCTCGCTCTTCTCATCGCCGCTCTCGCCGTCTACGTGATTACGAAATATTCCCGCCTCCCCGCTCCCGCCGCATAAGCACGGTAGCCACGGCAAGCTTTCTGTGCCGTGGGTCTGTTCTTATCCGAGCCGCGACCGTGAGCGACCGGTGGTTCCATCCGAGCCGCGAGCGTGAGCGACCGGTGGGTTCATCCGGAGCCGCGCGCGCCTGTCCCGCCTGTCCCGAGCGCAGTTTAGGGAAGGAACCCCAGCGACGAGGGATCTGCACCGCGGCGAACAGAATCAACGCGCCTGTACCGGCGTCGAGCGAGAGATAGGCGAAGGAAAACGCGGCCGCATAGCCGAACAACGCCGCCGCCGCTCTCCAGGAGCCGTATCGTTTGAGGGTAGAGAGTTTTTCGCCGCTGAAAATTAGAACCAGCACCAGCCCCACGGCAGCGGAAACGATCCGGACCGCCGTGAACGTACCGGCGTCAATCTCTCCCTGGCGCAGAGCGAGGCGAGCCAGGATGGAGTTGGCCGCGAACGAAATCATCGTCACAGCGGTCAGCAGGGCCGTGCGCTGTGCGGAGTTGGTCATTTCCATTTAAGCAGTCCGTTCAACCGTCCCATTCATTCGGACCGAAGCAAGCGGCCCCATTCTAGCGGCTCCACTCAAACGGCACGGGTGTATACTTCGCATATAGGATGATGTCCAGACTGGCTACATATACGGCGCTGGCTTCGGGGATCACGCTGCTGGCCGGAAGCCTCATGTTCTCGCTTCCGCAACAGTTTACGGCATCCATCGACGGCCCGGCTATCGAGTACTCGACGCGCCCGGTCAACGACCCGGTTGCAAGATTGAACCGAAGGATCGAAGAGAGGCAGGTGGAACTGTCGTTCCGAGGGCCGAGCGGCTATCTGGGGTCGGTCCTGGAGGCGCTCGATATCCCAGTCTCGTCGCAGGTGCTGGTCTTTTCCGAAACCAGCCTGCAGGCGGCGCATATCACCAAGACCAATCCGCGGGCCTTGTTCTTCAACGACAGCGTGGCGGTCGGATGGGTGCCGGGCACCGATTCTTTGGAGTTTGCCGCGCAGGACCCGGAGCAGGGGATCATCTTTTACCAGCTTCCCCAGACGCCGCAGGAGAAGCCGCAATTCGCTCGCTCGACGGAATGCCTGCAGTGTCACATCGGCCCCTTTTCGGGCGGCGTGCCGGGATTCCTTGCGATGAGCATGCTGCCGCTTTCCGACGATCCGAATGAATACGCCCAGGGCTGGGGCGTAGACCACCGCACGCCAATCGAAGACCGCTGGGGCGGCTGGTACGTGACGGCGAAACAGGCGCCGAGCCGGCACCTGGGAAACGTTCCGGTGCACCATGTGGAGAAGTCATACGTAAGAGCGGCTGTGACGCCGAAGCTTGAATCGGTCGCGGGAGAGTTTGACGCGGCCCGCTATCCGTCGCCGTACAGCGACATCGTGGCGCATCTGGTCCTGAACCACCAGGTCGCGGCGGTGGACCTGCTGATCCAGCTTGGCTGGGAGGCGCGCATCGCGGCGCACGGCGCCGCACCGGGCCAGGCGGCGGAACTTCCGGACAAGGTTCGCGGCTTGGCGCATCAGCTCGTGGACTACCTGCTGTTTGTGGACGAGGCGCCGCTGCCGTCGAAGGTCGAAGGGTCTTCGGGGTTCGCCCGCGAGTTTCCCGCCAAGGGGCCGCGCGACAGCCAGGGACGCTCCCTGCGCGACCTCGACCTCGAACAGCGCCTGTTCCGCTACCCGTGCAGCTACATGATCTACACCGAAGCCTACGACGCCCTTCCGGACCCTGCGAAAGCCGCCGTCTACGAGCGGATGTGGGAAATCCTGTCCGGCAGGGAAACGAAGAAGGCTTACGTCACCCGCCTTTCACTCGCGGACCGCAAGGCTGCGGTCGAGATTCTGCGCGAAACAAAGAAGGGTCTGCCTGACTATTTTCAGCCCGGAGAGGTTCGGTAGCTCCAGCCCCTCGCCGAGTTTTCTTGGCCGCCAGGACGGCGGCGCCGGGTCCACGGCATGCCAACTGCACTTCGGCTTTTCCCGTGGGGATAAACTTTCCATAATTTAAGGCGCCGCTTGATTCGACAAGAGCGCCTTGCCCCCGCTTCGCGTAATAACGTGCAAACGGTCTTCGCCGACCACTTTTCCCAGTCGCGGGATCGCTGCCTCCGACGCCAGCAGGTATTGTCGCTCTGTCCCGCGCCACAAATCCCCGAACTGGTTGTCGTCGAGGAACACATCCGGCGCGCCGGGTGCGTAGGAGCCGTATTCGAGGTTATTGATCCGCCCGTTCAGCAACAGTCCCTCCCGGTCCGCATAAAAGAAGACGGAAGAGAACGTGTAGTACTGGTCGTCCACGATCATCCCGCCGGGCGGGGAACTCCGCAGGGCCTCGGCGAGCGGCCTCGACGACAGGTACGGATCGAACGTCACCATCGCCAGTCGCGCCGCATGCACAAACAGCACCGTCATGAGAGCAAACGCCAGGTAGCCCCGCTCGCACGGGAAAACCCATCCGCAGACAGCGCCGAGCACAAACGCCAGCCCCGCAAGGGCGAGCGGCAGTCGCAGATACGCGAACGCATTGAGGGTCAAGTCCTGCATGTGGCCGAGCGAAAGCGTATAGGCTTCCGGATTCTGCGTCAGTGCCGCGGAGATGTCGCCCGGGGCAGGCGTGTTCCAGGTGAGCGCGAGCAGGACTCCCGTAGCCAGCGCGGCGAGCCCTGCCACCGTCGCAGCCGCCCGCGTTCCCCAGGTAACCCATTTTCCGCCGCCGGCAATTGCCGACCCGACAAGCAAGGCCAGCGCCGGGTAGATCGGCACGGAGTAGTATTCCTGTGTGGTCGAAAATGTGAAGAACACCAGGAGGAACGCTGCCCAGCAGAGAGCCAGCAGGCGAACCCGCCCGGCCCGTGTCTCCGGGCGATACGAGAGGCGCGCCGCCGCTGGGAAGTAGGCGCTCCACGGGAACAGCCAGACCATGTGCAGCAGCCAGAATTGCAAGCGGGGAACCGTGTTGTAATCGCGCGGGTAGCGCAGGCCCAGGAAGCGCAGCACGTGCTCATTGATGAAATACCGCCAGAAAAACCCGCGATACTGCCCTGGCTCGCTCCGCAGCGTAAAGTCGAAATAGGGCGGATTTTGCAGTGTGGCCAGCACGTACCACGGCGCCGCTATCAGCAGGGCCGCCAGGATCACTACCAGCGGCCGCAGCCGCCTCCACACTTCCAGAGAGAACAACTGCCGCGTCACAAGCAAGTAAAGAACCGCTCCCCCCGCAGGGACGACCCCCGCGAGCAAGCCTTTCATCAGGAGACCCGCGCCGAGACTCGCTCCCAGCAAGACCGCCCACAGCATGGGCCGGTCTTCGTTGTCTTCAAGCAATCGCCTGTCTTCGAGTAACCGCCTGTCTTCGAGCAACCGAAGGAACGCCCACATCGTTACAGTTACGCTGAGCGTCAGCATGACTTCGGGAATCAGGATTCTCGTGAACAAGAAAAGCCCGGCGCAGGACGCCAGCGCAAGGCCCGCATAGAACCCCGCTTTCCGCCCGAAGGCCCACCTGCCGAACAACACGGTGATACCGCACAGCAGCACCGCGCTCAGCGCCAAGGGAATCCGGGCCGCCCAGTCGTGAACTCCGAAGACCGCGTACGACGCGGCGATGACCCAATACGTCATAGGCGATTTGTCGAGGTAAACGACCCCGTCGAGGCGCGCGCTCACCCAATCCCCCGAGCGCAGCATCGTGCGCGCGATCGCCGCGTGGACCGAGTCCACGTCGTCCATCAGCGACGGCGGGCTTAGAATGGTTCCCAGAAAAATCACTGCAGCAATCCCCATGACTAGCGCCACGGGATACTGCTCCGGTAGAGCGCTCCGCCAGGGATTCGTTCGGATGCTGGAAGAGGGAGATTTCATGATGCTCAACCCAGGGTGGCCGCGAGAACCCAGTTTATAATGAACGTGAGCTATTCGGGGAGTTCATCCGAGTCGCACGAAGCGAACCGCATGAAGGATGGAAATGAGCGAATCAACGCAAGTCCCGTCACCGGCGTCCCGGAAGCGCTGGGATCCGGCCCTGTATGACAGCAAGCATTCCTTTGTCTGGAAATACGGGCAGGAGCTGATCGAGCTGCTGGCGCCGCAGCCGGGCGAGCTCATTCTGGACCTCGGTTGCGGCACCGCCCACCTGACGAGCCAACTCGCCCTCGCGGGCGCGAGCGTGACGGGCCTGGACCATTCGCCGGCAATGATCCAACAGGCCCGGCAGAATTACCCCGATCTCGAATTCGTGGAGGGCGACGCCTCCGACTTTGCCTTTCCCGAGCCGTTTGACGCCGTCTTCTCGAACGCCGCCCTGCACTGGGTCAAGAGAGCGGAGGATGTCGTCCTATGCCTGGCGCGCGCCCTCAAACCCGGCGGCCGCTTTGTCGCCGAGTTCGGAGGGAAGGGAAATATCCGGGCGATCCATGTTGCTCTGCTCTGGGCCCTCGACGAATTAGGCGACGAGTTGGGCTTGGCAAAGGGCTCCGAATGGAATCCCTGGTATTATCCGAGCATCGGAGAGTACGCAAGTCTGCTGGAGCGGCACGGCCTGGCCGTCCGTCACGCCATTTTGTTCGACCGTCCCACGCCGCTCGAAGAGGGCGAGCGCGGCCTGCGACTGTGGCTTGAGATGTTTGCCGGAGAACTGCTCGATACCCTGTCGCCCGCGGCGCGCGAGCAAACGATCCAAAGCGTCGAGCGCCAGCTTCGGCCCACCCGGTTTCGCGACGGCTCCTGGATTGCCGACTACGCCCGCATCCGCGTCCTCGCCCGCCGAGAACCCTAAGGGCACGACTGCCTGCCCATTCACCCTCCGGAAATTCCTTGACAACCAGCCGGATTCCACACACAATGTTCCGTTTCTCATGTTGGAGACGTTGTATCAGGACGAACGTACGCTCTGAGGTTCTCCGGTACGGACGGAAGCAAGGTTGAAATGCAAATCCATGAATACGATGTTGTAATCGTCGGAGGCGGCGGAGCCGGTCTGCGCGCGGCCATTGAGCTGGGCGAGGCGCACCCCAAGCTGCGCGTTGCGGTCGTCTCCAAGGTCTATCCCATGCGGAGCCACACCGTGGCGGCCGAAGGCGGCGCCGCCGCCGTCATCAAGCCGAATGACAGCCTGGAGAACCATTGTTATGACACGGTATCCGGCTCGGACTGGCTCGGCGACCAGGACGTGATCGAGGCCTTCGTCAACGAGGCGCCGGCCGAAATGATTCGTATGGACCATTGGGGGTGCCCCTGGAGCCGCGAGCCGGACGGCCACGTTGCCGTGCGCCCTTTCGGCGGGATGAAGATCGAGCGGACCTGGTATGCCGCCGACAAGAGCGGCTTCCACATGCTCCACACCCTCTTCCAGACGGCGCTCAAGTTCCAGGACACCACGTGGCACAACGAATGGTTTGCGACCAAGCTCCTGATTGACGACGGGCGCTGCCAGGGCATCACGGCGATCGAGCTTCTCACCGGCCAGTTGCACACCATCCTCGCCAAGGCCGTCATTCTTTGCACCGGCGGAGCAGGCCGCTTATATCCCTTCACCACCAACGGCGCCATCAAGACCGCCGACGGAATGGGTCTCGCCTATCAGGTCGGCGTCGCGCTGAAGGACATGGAGTTCGTGCAGTATCACCCCACGGGCCTCCCGGGCTCCGGCATTCTGATTACCGAGGGCGCTCGCGGAGAGGGCGGGATCCTCACGAACAAGGACGGCTACCGCTATCTTCAGGATTACGGCATGGGGCCGGCCGATCCCTGGCCGCGGCTGCGCGCCATGGAGCTTGGACCCCGCGACCGACTGTCGCAAGCCTTCATGCAGGAGGACGCCAAAGGCCGCACGATTCCCGGACCGTTCGGAACCGTCGTGCATCTCGACCTGCGGCATCTGGGCGAGGCCAAGATCAACAAGAAGCTCCCCTTTGTCCGGGAGCTGGCGAAGAATTACGCGGGCATCGATCCGGTCTACGAGCCGATTCCGGTGCGCCCGGTGGTCCACTACTGCATGGGGGGAATTGATGCGGACATCCTGGGAGCTACGCCCGTTCCGGGGCTCTACGCCGCCGGCGAGTGCGCCTGCCTCAGCCTGAACGGCGCGAACCGGCTTGGCTCGAATTCGCTTACCGAGCTGCTGGTTTTCGGCAAACGCGCCGCCGCCGCCGCGGCGCAATTCTCCCTTGAACACCCCAAGCTGGCCAAGGACAAGCTGACCGCGCAGGCCGCCGACGAGCAGGAGCGCATCGCCGCCCAGTTTATCCGCAAGACCGGAGGGCCATCGGGAAAAGCGGAGCGCGTGGCCACGCTCCGCACGGAGATGAACTCGATCATGGAGGCGGCCACCGGCATCTACCGCGACGGGACGAGGCTCGAAGCCTCTCTCCCCAAGATCGCCGCCTTGAAAGAGCGCTACAAGAACGTCGCGCTCGACGACCGCACGCTTTCATTCAATACGGAATTAATCTCGGCCATCGAGCTCGGCTTCATGCTGGAAGTCGCCGAGGCCGGGCTGCATTCCGCGTGCAACCGCAAGGAGTCCCGCGGCTCGCATCAGCGCACGGACTTCCCGAAGCGCGACGATCAGAACTTCCTGCGGCATTCCATGGCGTACCGCACGGACGGCGCGCCCCGCATCGATTACAAAGACGTGGTCATTACGCGCTGGCCGCCGGCCGAGAGAGTTTATGGCAAATAAAACCATCCGCCTGGACATTCTGCGGTACGATCCCGAAAAGGATTCCGCGCCGCACTTTCAGAGCTACGAAGCCCCCTATCACGAAGAGTGGGTTGTCCTCGACGCGATCAACCACATCAAGGACGAGATCGACGGCACGGTGACGTACCGCTGGTCCTGCCGCATGGGCGTCTGCGGAAGCTGCGGGATGATGATCAACGGAACGCCCAAGCTGAGCTGCTCCGCGTTCCTGCGCGACTACTATCCGAACCCGGTGCGCGTCGAGCCGCTCGCCCACTTCCCGATCCATCGAGACCTGGTGGTTCAGCTCGACGACTTCATGCAGAAGCTGGTCAAGATCCAGCCCTGGATCGTCCGCAAAGAGGGAGAGAAGCCCGTCGCGGAGGGCGAGTACCTGCAAACCCCCGCCGAGCACGCGAAGTACAAAGACTTCAGCATGTGCATCAACTGCATGCTGTGTTACGCGGCGTGCCCGGCCTACGGCCTGGAGCAGGAATTCCTGGGGCCCGCGGCGATTGCTCTCGCGCAGCGCTACAACCTCGACTCGCGCGACGAGGGCCGCGACAGCCGCCAGGAAGTCGTTGCCGCCCATGACGGAATCTGGAAGTGCACCTTCGTCGGCGAGTGCTCCGTCGTCTGCCCCAAGCACGTCGACCCGGCCGGCGCCATCCAGCAGGCCAAGCTCTCGAGCACCATCGACTGGTACAAGTCGATCCTCTGGCCCTTTGGCAGCAAGTAGGAAGCCGGGACGACCAGGGATAGGAAGAGAAGCGAGGAAAGTGATGAAACCATATATCCGCCCAATGCCCGCCGGCTGGTGGCTCAAGCGCCCGTCGTACCTGCTCTTTATGCTGCGCGAGCTGAGCTGCGTCTTCGTCGGCGGCTACGCCGTAATCTTCCTGATGATGATCCGCAACCTCTCCCGCGGGCCCGCCGAGTATGAGGCCTTCATGGCGATGCTGCGCTCGCCGCTCGCGATCCTCTTTCACGTCGTCGCGCTCGGCTTCGCGCTGCTGCACACCATTACGTGGTTCCAGGCGACGCCCAAGGCCATGGCCGTGTGGAAGGGCGAGGAGCGCCTGCCGCCCGCAATGATGATTATTCCGAACTACGTCGGCTGGGTGGTTGCCTCCGCCGTGGTCGCCTGGGTTGTGCTGGCAGCGTAAAGAATCCGAGCCGCAAGGAAGCGGTGGCTTTTCGCAAGGGCACAGGGTCAACCGTGCCGAAAAGAGTGAAGGAAGAGGGGCTGCAGCCCCTGAGGGTAGGAAGCAATGGCTAAATCAAACGAACCCATCTGGTGGTCGCTGTTTTCCGCGGGCGGAGTCGTCGCGGCGTTTCTGATTCCCATCCACGTCATCCTGCTCGGCATCGCCGGGCCGCTTGGGCTGCTCGGCGGCGCGCTCGCGTACGGCCGCATGGCCGACCTCGTCGCCCACCCCATCGTCCGCCTCTATTGCCTCGTCCTGATCTCGCTGCCGTTGTTCCATTGGGCGCACCGCTTCCGCTTTACGCTCTTCGACCTCGGCGTCCGCGGCATCGACATGCTGCTCGCCGTCGTCTGCTACGGTGCCGCCATCGCCGGCACCCTCATCGCCGCCCAGGTCCTCTGGACGTTCTAAAGCGTTTCTCTTGTTGCTGTAAATCGGCGGGTCTGTCGCCCCTACGGGGCTTGCTCGGATCAGCGCCCAGGAATCCCACGGCTTGCGCCGTGGGCCACAGGATAGCGCCCCTACGGGGCTTCCTGCGGATGAGCTACAGCAATGAGAGAACCGCTCTAGACTGGAGACGGTTCAGCCGGCCCTTCGGGGACTTGATCCGAGAGAACCGCCACCCAACCCAGGATTTGCATCCTGGGCTATTCTCAATCGGCCCCTTCGGGGTTTTTGAGGAAGGCAGCTCTCCGAGTGCGCTCTCGCCAAGCGGACCATCCGCTGGCAAGCCTGCTGGCTCGGGCTAGGGGAGCGAATCAGGCCGCCTAGAAAATCTCCGGGAAGTAATAGGTCAGCACGGCGTTCATGCGCATGTCGCCGACGAGGACTTCCTTGTCCTTGGCATTGATGGCGACGCCGCGCGGCTTGAGCATGGTGCTTCCCGGCCCGGCGATCTTCCAGCGCGGAGCGACGTCACCGTTATCGGTGATATTCCAGATGCCGATGAAAACGCCTTCGGGCTCCTGCATGTCATAGGCGCCGGGCATGGTGGCGATAATGCGGCCCTTGGGGCTATAGACCTGGAGCTGGTTGATCCGGAAAATCTCCGTTTTGGGACCCGCGATGATCCGCAGCGGGTCGGTTTCCCCGTTGGCGGTGCGGTCGTAGATCAAGAGGCGCGAGAATGCGGTCTGCCCTTTCCGCACGACGTCCTTGGCGGTCACAAACACGTTGTGAACCACATCGACAGCAAGAGTGCCGACGTCGTCGCTGGTAAGGTCAGGACCGGTGATGACGCGAGTCGGGGCGATGTTACCCTGCGCCTCCCGCGGGAACACCAGGATGTCGGCGCCGTTCGGGATGTAAATCTCATTGTGGATGGGGTCGACATCGAGGCGGTCGGCTCCGCGCAGCATGGTGTTGGGGCCCTGAATGATTCGAATGGGGGCCTCTTCCCCGTCGGCGCCCCCGCGGAACACGAGGATGGCGCGTGAGAACGGGTTGGTGACGAACATCTCGTCATGCACCGCGTCGTAGCGGATATCGTGCATGGTGCGGCTCAAGCGGGTCTGCTGGCCTGCAAGAAGCCGGTTCGGTTTCGAATTTTCCCCCGCCAGCCTGGCGAAGGCCGCAATCTGCGGGTGGGCGACTCAGTTGGGCACCAGGACTTCTTCCCGCGTGCTGTCGTAGCCGACGGCGCCGGGATTGCCGATCGCCATCGCGACCTTTTCGGCCGGGGCGCTGCGGATGACGCGCTTGGGGGCGGCGTCGCCGTTGGCGGTCCGGTCGTAGACGGTGGCACGGTGGTTGCCCATGTTGGAAGCCCAGACCTCGTTGTTCTGGAAATCCACGAACACGCCGGTCGGATTCTTGAGCTGGGTCTTGGGCCCGCGGATGACGCGGAGCGGGGAGGCGTTGCCGCTGTCGGTGGTGCGGAACACGAGGATCGAGTCGTCGGCATCGTTGGCGACGTAGAGCTCGCCCCGCTCCTCATCGATGAACATGGCGGCGGGCCAGTTCAGCCGCGTGTTCGAGCCCTCGATGATCCGCAGCGCCGCAACGTTTCCCTCGCCTTTCAGGGGATAAACCGTGATCGATGGAGGGTCGAATCGCGAAGAAATTCCCAGAGTCTCGCGGCCCCCGACATTTCCGTGGTTGGCGACAAAAATCAACTGGTTCTTGGTGTCGAGGGCGATTCCGTGCGGGTCTTCCATCTGCGTGTTGCCGCCGGCGATTGTCCGGAGAGGTTTTTCATCGCCCTCGGCCATCTTCCGGTAGACGACGATGGAATTGGCATGCTCGACCGTGAGATACATTTCCTCGGCGCCCTCATCCACGGCGATCCCGTAGGTCCCGTGGGGAGTCGAAAGCTCGCGCATCGGTTTCACGTTTCCTTGCGCGCCGCGCGGAAAGATCGTCGTAAGGTCGGTGGTGTCGTTGTTGACGGAGTAGACGTCCCCGGTCTTGGGATCTACGTAAAGGCCGCAGTTGAACTCCAGCCTGGTGTTGTTCCCCACGAGCATGCGCTTGGGTTCGCTGAAGGCGGCGCCCGGCGGCGTGTTGTCGAGCCGGTTGAACACCTTGATCCCGAACAGGTTCTCATCCTGGAGGAGCACCTCGTTGGTGTTCAGGTCGAGCGCGATGGCGCTGTAGGTGGGGTAGGTATCCCGAATCACCCGCACCGGGGCGAGGTTCACGCCGGCGTCAGAGCCTTCATCCGAAGCGGAGGCGGCCTGCGGGGCGAAAGAGGCAGCCAGGTTTCCGCTGCCGCTGGCCGGAATCCACTCGCACATTTCGCCGTCCTGCATGGCGGGAAACGGCTCGACGGAAACCAGTTGGGCTGCACCCGTCGGCTGCCGCGACGCGGCACCCGCGGCTGACTGCCAATTTACCTGTGCGGCGTCACCCGACAGCAGCAGCCATGCGGCTGCCCCGAATAAGGAAATTAGGACCAAACTGCCCAGCCACCCAAAACGTCGTCTCTCCTGCATTCCCGGCTCCTCCTCTAATGGTTGATCGGTTCTAGAGACACAGCGCCATTCTAGCACGCTGCAATCGGATTCGGGCCGCGAATTGAGAGTTTGGAGGTCACATCACGCTGTCTGTACATAGATATAGGGTTGGCCAATCTCGGGCAAACGGCATATACTGCACCGAGCGCAAGACCCGATCCTGAGGAGGTGCTTGGGATGAGACGAGATCGAAGATCCACCGGCCGGAGCTTTCTGATTGCGGTGCTGCTCGCCGTGTCGGCGGGCATTTTGCTTACGGAACAAGCCAAGCAGGGTGACATGGCCGCCGGCGGTGCGGCGGCTCAGAGGAAGCCGACAGGCCAACCGCAGTTGGTTTCCGTCGAGCAGATGCCAGGCATGACCTTGGGCATGGACGGAGCCATGTGCGAATGGGTGCCGGCCAGCGCCAGCGGGAACCTGCTAGCTTCGTTCGCGCAAGAGAGCGGAGCGGCAGGAGATACCACCCGCGACGGCTTTACGGACCGGGCGCCCGTCCGGCTGATCCGGGACAACTATCCGACCTACAGCGCCATCACCGTGGATACCAATACCAACGAGGTCTTCCTGCAGGATGAGAACCTTTTCGGGGTGAAAGTGTTTGACCGGCTTGCGAACACGCCTCCCAGCGCCGCTTTCAGCGAGCCGAAGCGTGTTCTGGGTGGAATTGACACGAAGCTCGAATTCAATTGCGCCCTGTATATTGATCCCGTAAACGGCGATCTGTACTCAGTGAACAATGACACGGTGGACCGGATGGTGGTGTTCCCGCGCAATGCGCGCGGAAACGTGAAGCCGATGCGGGAGCTGCACTCCCCGCACCGGACCTACGGAATCGCCATGGATGAAACGGCGCAGGAAATGTTTCTGACGGTGCAGCACCCGCCGCAGGTCGTGGTCTACCACAAGGAAGCCTCCGGCGAGGACGAGCCGATCCGGGTGCTCGAAGGGGACCGCACGAAGCTCGAAGACGCGCACGGGATCGCGCTCGACACGAAGAACGGCTGGATGTTCATCAGCAATCACGGAAGCTCCAGCAGCCCGCGGATCAAGGGCGGATGGTTCAGTCCGCCGTCCATCAGCGTCTACCCGATCAAGGCGAGCGGCGACACGCCGCCGCTGCGCATCATCTCGGGCGAAAAGACGCAGCTCAACTGGCCGGGGCATATCTTCGTGGACGCGGAGCACGGGGAGCTGTTTGTGGCGAACGACGCGGAAAATTCCATCCTGGTGTTCCGTGCCACCGATCAGGGCGATGCGGCTCCGACGAGGGTGATCCAGGGACCGACGACGGGGCTGTCGAATCCCACAGGGTTGTTCGTGGATACGAAGAACGACGAGCTGTTTGTCTCCAACATGGGGAACCACTCGGCGACCGTGTACCGGCGCGCAGCGAACGGGGACGCCGCGCCGCTGCGAACCATCCGGAGCGCGCCGGTGGGCAAGCAGGCGCAGATCATCGGGAATCCGGGGGCGGTGGCCTACGACAGCCGGCGGGAAGAAATCCTGGTGCCGAATTGAGTGGCGCATCCGCAGATCGTGATGTTCGCCAGGTTGGCGACGGAAAATGCCCAGCCCACCCGCGTGATCGCCGGACAACGCACCCTCCTTGCCCGCACCATGCATGACATCCGTTACGACGCGGTGAACGACGAAATCCTCGTCGCGAATCCTTTCGCACAGGCGATCATGACGTTTCGAGGAGGGGCGCAGGGAGAAGAGCCGCCGGTCCGGATCATTCAAGGGCCGAGCACGGAGATCTTCGCGCAAGTGGACCGGCTCGACGTGGACCCGGTGCACGATGAAATCCTTGTACCCAACCACGACCAGATTCTGGTGTATCGGCGCACAGGCAATGGCGACGTGGCGCCGATCCGGGTGATCAAGGGGCCGGATACCCAGCTCGACGACGTGGAATCGATTGCCGTCGATCCCGTCAATGACATTATTGTTGTGGCGGGGGCGCGCCCGGCGGCGGCTCCCGGACAGACCGGCGGCGGCGGGCAGACGGAAGGCGGCGGCGGGGAGCTGATCCTCTTCCGGCGCACCGCCAACGGAAACGCCAAGCCCCTGGGAATCATCGGCGGGCCGAAGACGGAAATTGTCCGGATCAACCAGATTCAGATCCACAACGGGTGGATTATCGCGACGCAGCCGGGCAAGTACGAGGAGCAGGAGCCGGAAGGGGTGTTCGTGGGCGTCTGGAGCATACACGACCGGGGTGACGCGGCGCCGCGCTGGAAGCTGGGCGGACCGAATACCGCAATGAAAAAGCCCCGGGGAGTGGTTCTGAATCCGGCGCACCAGGAGCTGATCGTCGCGGACATGCGTCTCAACACGATTTTGACGTATTATTTCCCGGAGCTTTTTTAGGCTGGAGTATTCTTGCAGCGCCAGCCGAGGAAGCTTCGTCCCGAGCGGGAAGTGCAGGTCCTTCGTCGCTGCAACGGGGGCGGCGTCTCGTTTCGTCCTCAGGATGAACCGTGCGGAATCGTTTCGACCTGCTTGAGAAGGCCATTTTCATGAAAAACGAAGCAGTCTCCTTCTATAGTGAAGGAGCGAAGGTTGCAGGAATTCTGCGGCTGCCGGATGAGGCCGGGTCGGGGCCGCGGCCGGGGATCGTGCAGGGTCCGGGGTGGCTCGGGCTTGCGAACTCCAAACTCTACGAGCGCTATCACCGCAGCTTCACGGAAGCCGGCTACGTGGTGCTGGTATTCGACTATCGCGGCTTCGGCGGCAGCGAAGGCGACCGCACCGTAGTCCTGCCGCAATCGCAGGCCGACGACATCCGCAACGCCATTACGTATCTTCAGACGCGGCACGAGGTGGACCCGCGCCGCATCGGCCTGTTCGGATCGGGCGGAACGGGAGGCGCGAACCCGATCTACGTGGCGGCGCTGGACAAACGAGTGAAGTGCGTGGTGAGCAACTACGCCTTCGCGAGCGGGCGCGAGTGGCTGCGCAGCATGCGCCGCGAATACGAATGGCTGGAGTTCCTGAAGCGGCTCGAAGAGGACCGCACGAAACGGGTCCTCGAAGGAGCGGGCGAGATGGTGGACCCGCGCGAAGGCCTGATGGTGGCGACGCCGGAGAGAAAACAGACGACGGTAAAGAAGGATGTAGAGCACCTGATCCCGAACCGCGTCTCGCTGCGGTCGGGAGACGCGCTGCTCGAGTTCAGCCCGGAGGATTACGTCGCGAGAATCTCGCCGCGGGCGATCCTGTTTATCTCGACCGAGAACGATGCAGTGACGCCGGAGGACCAGACCTTTCGCCTCTATGAGAAGGCGGGCCAGCCGAAGAAACTCATCCTGCAAAAGGAAACCTCCCACTACGCCGCGTACGGGGACTGCTTCGACCAGGTGACGCCCCAGATCATCGACTGGTATGACCGCTACCTCAAGTACGAGCGGGTCGAGTCCCGCGAGGAAGCGTAAGGGGCGGCGCCGACGATGCTGGTGAACCTGAACCGGACGTTGCTGCTGGAGGCGAATCAGCAGGAAGCGTGGCGTCTGCTGCGGGACACCAAGCGGCTGGCGGGACTGATGCCCGGCGTGGAAGGGATTGTTTCCGAGAATGGAGTTTCGGGCGGGGCCGGCTCGCCGATGGAAAAACATGTGGCGGACGTAGCCGAGAAAGTGGGACCCTTCCGGCTGAAACTGAAGCTTGTGGTAACGATCCTCCGAGCCGAAGAGCCGTCTTTCATCGAGGCGGAATTGAGCGGGGCCGACGCCAAGAGCGAGAACAGGCTTTCCGGGACATTGCGCGCGGAGCTGAAGGAGCGCGGGTCAGCCATGACTCTGCTGAGCGTGGAAGCGGCGGTCGAAATCATCGGCAAGCTTGCGGCCCTGGGCTCGGCGCCGATCCGAAAGAAGGCGGACGAATTGTTCGAGCAGTTTATCCAGCGCCTGAAGGGCGAGCTCCAGACGGCAGCAGAGGGACCGGCCGCATGAAGCTCTCATTCGAGGTGAACGGCCGTCCGGTGGAGCTCGAGATCGAGCCGCAGGAAACACTGGCCGAGGTTCTGCGCAACCGCTGCCAACTGACGGGCGTAAAAATTTCCTGCGAGGTGCAGGTCTGCGGCTCCTGCACGACGCTGGTGGACGGCCAGCCCGTAAGCGCCTGCACGTTTCTCGCCTATGAGGCGCGCAGCCGCCGCGTGACGACCATCGAGGGGCTGAACGACGGCGAGCGGCTGCACCCGATGCAGCGGGCCTTCATCGAAGAGTTTGCGTTTCAGTGCGGCTTCTGCACGCCGGGCATGATCCTGGCGGCCACGGCGCTGCTGGCCGAGAATCCCGATCCAACCGATGCCGAGATCGTGAGCTTCATGGACGGCAACCTGTGCCGGTGCACCGGATATGCTCCCATCGTCAAAGCGATTCACCGGGCCGCAGGCCTGATGCGGGAGGAGAAAAGGAACGCATGAGCGGCGAGCCAACCCGGAAGAAGCCTGGAGAATTTCACGTCGTCAACCACTCGGTGCCGCGCGAGGACGGCTTTGCGAAGGTGACCGGGCGGGCCGTCTACGCGAGCGACGTTCGCCTCGACGGCATGGCGTACGCGAAGGTGGCGCGCAGCCCATATGCGCACGCGCGCATCCGGTCGCTCAACGTCTCGGAGGCCGCGCGGCAGCCGGGGGTGCTTGCCGTGCTGACCGGGAATGACCTCGAAGGGATTGATCCTTACTACGGCCACGCCGTCAAAGACCATCCGCTGCTGGCCATCGGCAAAGTCCGTTTTCTGGGTGAGCCGGTGGCCGCCGTGATCGCTGAAACCGAGCGGGCTGCCTACGAGGCGCTCGAATTCATCGAGGCGGAATACGAAGAGCTGGCGACGGTGCTCGACGCGGACCAGGCGCTCGCCGCCGACGCCCCGCTGGTTCACGAAAAGGCGTACTCGGGCGGGGCGTTCCGCGGGTTCGAGGACGACAAGGCTCAGAAACCGAGCAACATCTGCCAGAACATTCATTTTGAATGGGGCGCCGCCGCCGCGGCGTTCGCGCAGGCGGCGCACGTGGTCGAGGGGGAATTTTACTTTCCGATGGCGTATGCCTACGCCATGGAGCCATACGTCTCCGTCGCCGACTTCGCGTCCAACGGTCTGACGGTCTACTCCTCGGCGCAGCATCCGTTCATCGTGCGGCACGATTTGTCGAAGATTTTCGGGCTGCCGCTGAACCGCGTGCGGCTGGTGGTGCCGTTTGTGGGCGGCGGATACGGCAGCAAATCGTACACAAAGATCGAGCCGCTGACCTCGGCGTGCTCCTGGAGGGTGCGGCGTCCGGTCAAGCTGCAGTTGAGCGTCGAGGAAGCGATGCTCACGATCCGCAACGACGACGCGCGGGTGCGCGTGCGGACGGCTGTCGACGCCGAAGGCCAACTCCTCGCGCGCGAGGCCATGATCCATTTGAACACCGGCGCATACGCGGAGAACAGTCCGCTGGTGGCGAAGAAGGCCGCGAACCGCATCATCGGGCCCTACCGGATTCCGAACGTGAGCGTGGATTGCCTCGCGGTCTACACGAACACCGTTCCGGCAAGCTCCTTTCGGGGATTCGGCGCGACGCAGGTGACGTTTCCCGGCGAATCGCAGATGGACGAACTGGCCGAGAAACTAAGAACTGACCCCATCGAGTTCCGGCAAAAGAATCTGGCCGCGCGCGGCGAGTCGGTGCATCCGAATCTGCGGGCGCTCGACGCCGACCTGTCGGGCGATCTGTCGATGCTTGCGGAGGCGCTCGAAACGCAAAAGCCGTTGTCGCCAAACCGCGGCTGGGGCGTAGGCGTCTCGGCGAGCGACGCGGGCTCGGACCCGGTCACGTCCGCGCTGGTGCAGGTGTACGGCGACGGCTCGGTGTCCGTCCTGACGGGCAGCACGGAGATGGGGCAGGGCAGCCACATGGTGCTGCGGCAGATCGCGGCCGAGGAGATGGGCGCGCCGATTGAGAAGGTCCGCGTCGTCGGGCCGGATACTGCGATCTCGCCGTTCGAGCGCTCGACCGGCGCGAGCCGCACGACCACTCTGATGGGACGCGCCGTGCTCGAGGCCTGCCAGGAAGCGATCGAGCAGTTGAAAAACATGGCGGCAGAGGCGATGAAGACCACGCCGCAGCGGCTGACTGTAGAACGCGGCGGGGTTTCGTATCAGGACCAGAGGCTGACGTGGTCCGAAGTGCTGGCCCGGTACTTCGGCATGTCGGGCGCCAGCATCGTCGGGCGCGCGTACCTGCGGCGCGTCGGCGATCTCTGCATGCTGCCGGTGTTCTGGGAGATCGGCTGCGCGGGCGTGGAAGTGAGCGTGGACCCGGAGACCGGACGGATCGGGCTCGAAAAACTGGCGACGGTGGGCGACGTGGGCCTGGCGATCAACCCGGCCATGGCCGAAGGGCAGGACCTGGGCGCGGCGACAATGGGACTCGGCATCGGCCTGTATGAAGAATTGACATATGAGGGACAGCAGCTTCTGAACGGCAATCTGCTCGACTATCGCGTGCCGCGCTTCTCGGACCTCGCGAAGAAAATGGACCTGATGCTGGCGGAGAACCAGGACGGCGTGGGTCCGTATGGAGCCAAGGGCGGAGGCGAAGGATCGCTCAATCCGGTGCCGGCCTGTCTGGCAAACGCGGTATACCGGGCGACCGGCGTGCGGCTGCGGCGGCTGCCGATGACGCCGGAGCGGGTGTGGCAGGCTCTCAAGGAGCGAGGCAACAAAGACGCATAACTAGAGCAAATCCAGGAATTCCTCGGTCGTCATTTCTGCATAACGGATCAGAGTGCGCAGGGTGCCCACGGAAAGTTTTTTATGTTGAGGAACAGAAAGATTTGCCCGCATCTCAGCCTTGGTCATAACGAGATGGCTTCCCACCTGACCCACAATCCGCCACCCCGCTCTCTCAAAAGCCTTAACGGCTTTCTTGCCGGAAATATTTGCAAGTCGCGCCATTTACAGGGAGACTACGATTTCAGGTTGGCGGGCGTCCGGGGGCAGGGCCGCCATCGCTTTCCGGTCTTCGGCCCAAAGCCATGCGACAATCGCTTCCTTGACGTTGTCCAGGGCTTCTTTCTCGTTCTTTCCCTGCGAGACGCATCCTGGCAGGGCCGGGCATTCGGCCACAATCCAGCCGTCCTCGGCCTGGGTCAGTGTCACGTGAAAGACCATTTTGCACCCTCTCGTTCAGCTATAATGCCCTTACTCGCTATTGGATTTTACCACCCAAGGCAATCAAGCGCCAGCGGACTTAGGTAGTGAGCTACAAGAGCGGAGGGGAGAAAGAGCGGCGTAAATGAGTGAACCAAAATTTCCCAACCGGAAGGATATGGTGGAACCCCTATTGAAAGAACTGATTGCCCGTGGCGGGTCGATCAACTTCAAAGTTCGTGGAACGGCAAACGATGAGGGTAAAGAATTGGAGATTGCATTAGCAAAGCAGTTTGGCATTTCTGATGCTGATCGGAAGTACAGGTCCCGAAATTACCATTCTGCTGGTAATCGCAAGTTCAGAAATGAAATCCCAATTCGTGCGCGACCGACTAGTCAAAAAGGGGGAGATTGACAATTGGGTACATGGAAGATGGACTGTCACGGCCAAAGGTTATCAGCGTGTCGGAATGAAAAAACCATAACGCAAGTAGCAAAGTAGCCACTACCCGGACTTGGAACACTGCGCAGGAGGAATAACATTGTCCATTGATCTTTTGCTCAAAGGCGGCATGGTCGCGACCGAAGGCGGCTTGGTCCAGGCCGATGTGGCCATTTCCGGGGAAGCCATTGTGGGCCTCACGGCCCCGGGCGAAAGCAGCCAGGCCAAGCGCGTGGTGGACGTCGGCGGGCTGCATTTGCTTCCGGGGATGATTGACATGCACTCGCATCACCGCGAGCCGGGCTTCACGCATAAGGAGGACCTGATCACCGCGACGACCTGCTGCGCGGCGGGAGGCGTCACCGTAACGGTGGGGATGCCGAATGTCAGCCCGTCGCCGACGACGGCCGAGATTCTGAAGGACATTCTCGCGCTGTACGACGAGAAGGCCATCGTGGACTACAACATGAATGCGGCAGGGACGGTGCTCGAAGAAATCCCGAAGATGGCCGCGATGGGAATTCTCGCGTTCAAGGTCTTCATGGTGGTCGACACGGGGCGGTCGTATCCTCACATGCCGGGCATCGGCGTGCACGACCACGGAAAGCTGCTGGCGATCTTCCAGGCCGTCCAGAAAACAGGACTGCCGATCATGATCCACCCGCACGACCAGGCCATCATGGACCAGATCGAGAAGGGCTACTGGGCCGAAGGCAAGCGCGACTTCCGCGCCTACGCGCAGGCCTACGCGGCGCACGACGGCGTCATCTGGGACGTGGCGGTCGGCGTCTTGCTGCGACTGCAGCAGGCGAGCGACGTGCGCCTGCACCTGCTGCATCTGCAAACCACCGGGTGCGTCGAGATGCTGCGAGCGGCAAAGGCGCAGGGGCGCACCGTCTCGGCGGAGGTGAATCCGTGGGCGCTGTGGCTCGGCAATGACTGGAAGACGGTCGAGCGGCTCGGCTCCTACGCCTTGTCGTACTACGTGGCGCCGCACCATTCCGAAGCCGTTTGGAAGGCGCTCCTGGACGGAACCGCCGACATTATTGCCACCGATCACGCACCGCACTTGAAGGAAGAAAAAGAGCCGGGCTGGACCGACGGCTGGAAGGCCCACACCGGCACGCCGTCGGCCGAGCACTACCTGTCGCTGCTGCTAACGGAGGTCTCGGCGGGAAGGATCTCGCTCCAGCGCGCCACCGAGATCGTTTCGCTCACCCCGGCGAAGCTGTTCGGGCTGTATCCCAAGAAAGGGGCGATCCGCGTGGGAGCCGACGCCGACATCGTCGTGGTGGATCTCGCGAAGGAAAAAGTCATCACCAACGACGAGGTCCTGAGCAAGTGCGGCTGGACGCCCTACGCTGGGCGCAAGGTGCGCGGCGTCCCGGTGCATACGCTGGTGCGAGGACAATTCGTTTTCGAGAACGGAAAGGTGACCGGGCGGCCGGGCTACGGAAAGCTGGCCAGCCCACTGCCTAAATCGGGTGGAGGGAACTAGAGAATATGGGGACAGAATACGGTTTGCTGCTGCCGCACTTCGGCGGCGAAGCCAGCAAGGACAAGATCATCGAGGGGTCGCGCCGCGCCGAGCAGTTGGGTTTCGATTCGGTCTGGGTGCGGGACCATCTGGTGTTCCATCCGCACGGCATGGAAGGGACCGACCATACGCACATCGACGCGTTTGTCGCGATGGCCGCGGTGGGCACGGCGACGAAGAAGATCAAATTGGGAACCGGCTCTCTGATTCCGCACCGGCATCCGCTGCTGCTCGCGATGATGCTCAACTCGCTCGCCTACATGGTGGGCGACCGTTTAGTGCTGAGCTTCGGTCTCGGAACTTTCCAACAGGAGTTCGACGCCTTGGGGATCGGCGAGTGGCCGCGCGACGAGGTGGTCCGCGAGCAGGTGGACATCCTGCGAAAGGTCACGAGCCAGGATCACACGTCCTACGATGGAAAGTTCTACCACTTCGAAGACGCTGGCTTCAAGCCGAAGTATCCCGGAAAGCTCGAAATCTGGTACGCCGGAGCAACGCCGGCCGCGGTCCGCCGCGCGCTTGAATACTGCGACGGCTGGCTGCCGGGGCGGATCACCTTGCCGACCTACCGCAAGCGCGTGGAGAAACTGCGCGCCGGAGCCGCCGAGCAGGGCCGCCCGAGACTCCACGAAGGCTGCATCCCGATCACGAGCATTGACGGCGACCGCGCGACCGCGCTCAAGAAGGTGAACGTAGAGGGCCTGCTCGCGAACGCCAACAAGCAGAAATTCTGGGTGAAGCCGGCCTCAGGCACGTTCAGCAAGTGGGAAGACCTCGAGGGATCGTTCATCGTCGGCAGCCCGGACGACGTCGTGAACGAGGTGCGGAAGTACCTAGAAGTCGGCATCGATCACATCGTCTTCGACCTCCGGTTCCGGTACGACGAATGGGAGCGGTCGATCGATCTGCTGGGCAAAGAGGTCCTGCCGCGCGTGCGGAAACTGGGGGCGGGGAAATAGCGCCGATGATGCTTCTGCGCCGGTTCGAGATTCACCAGCCCGCCAGCGTAGCCGAGGCGTCCGATATGTTGGCGCATTTCGGCGAAGACGCGTCGTTCTATGCGGGCGGCACCGAGCTGCTCCTGGCAATGAAGCACGACGTGCTGCGCTACCGGCACCTGATCGATCTCAAGGTGATTCCGGGCCTCGATTCGGTCGTGCTCAACGGCGGAGCGATCCGGATCGGCGCCACCGCCACGCACCGGAGCCTGGAGCGTTCCCCGCTGCTCCAAAGCCATCTGCCGGTCTTGGTCGAAATGGAGCGCCTCGTTGCCAACACAAGGGTGCGAAACACGGGCACGCTCGGCGGCAATCTCTGTTTCGCGGAGCCGCACTCCGATCCCGCGACTTTACTGGTTGCGCTCGGGGCGCGCGTGATCGCGGAGAGTCCCCAGGGACGGCGGGAAATTCCGATGGATGAATTTTTCGCCGGCTCGTACGAAACCTGCCTCCAAAGCGGAGAGCTATTGACCGCCGTCGTAGTTCCCGCCGCGAAGCCGCAGCAGCGGATGGCGTATCTCAAGTTTCAGGTGCATGAGCGGCCCATGCTGGGGCTGGCGCTGGTGCTCGAAACGCCGGATGAAGGCAAGAGCTTCGCCCGGGCGCGCGTCGCCGCCGGCTGCGTCAGTCCGTTTGCGCGCCGCTCCGCCGAAGCGGAGGGGCTGCTGACCGGCTCGCGGCCGGAGGTCGAAGGAAACCTGCTCCGCGCCGCGGACGCTCTCGCGGATGCCGCCGATCTGGCGGACGACTCGGAAGGCTCGGCCGAGTACAAGCGGAACCTCATTCAGGTGTTCCTGCGCCGGGCGTTCCGGAAGGCCGTCGCCGAAGCATGACGCCGGAAATTCCTTTCTAAATTTCTGGTTGCGACAGCTACCGTTTACGCCTTTGCCCGGAAGCCGCAGAGGATTGCTTTGGTTCTTTGGACTCAGCAGGAGTCTCAACGTGGCGGGCAAACACTTCCAGAGTTTTGGCCACTGCCTGAATGGCTTCGGCGTCCCCGCTGCCGATGGTCGTTGCGAGCAGCCGCATCAAGCGTTTATCCTGCGCCGCAGGTGAGCGTCCGGCGGGATTCGAGACGGGAATGTTTTCAAACTTTCCGGCCCCGCGCGTAATATCCTGGGCGATTCTCTCGCGAAACGCATCCGGAGCACGGTCGAGGATGATGTCCAGCCCGGCGTGCAATTCCATCCGGGTCTGTGCGTCGGTCGGCGGGACCGCAGTGTCGCGCACAGGCGGTGGAAACCGAGGCTGGAGATCGCTTCCGGAGTAGGGAGGCAACCCGGCCCGCTCCGCCCAGTAGTCCGCCAGATCCAACGTGGTCGAGAGGGCACCGAGCTTTTCGCAGATTTCCGACGACGGCTCCCGGATTCCGATTTCCCAATGCTTTACCGTTCCTTCCGCCTTTCGCAATTCAGAGGCGAGCTGGCGCTGGGTCCAGCCGCGCTGTTTTCTTAATAATTTTAAGGCTTGCGGAATCGTCATTTTCCTTGACCGGGTATCGAAGATACCGCATCATTGATACCGTCGCGACTGGTTTGAACTTCGGTTTGAAAGTATCACGATCCTTCCAGCGAAAGCGAGGGCGCATGGTCATCCTGAGCGTGGCGAAGGAATGGCCGTTTCTCGCCATGTGCGCAGGGACAGGCAAGGGTTAAACGGGTCAAGTTCCGCAACCAATCTCTGTCCGGCTTGGCCCAGCGAAACCGCTGGAGAGAAGAAGCGTTCCCTGGCAACGTGCCGGGGCAAGAGAATCAAATCAGATCGGCGGGAACCACGCGGGTGCAAGGCGATTGCCGTTCCCGTCGGCCCTGGGTGCTCCGCTGCACCCTGGAATCGGCAAACATCCATGCAGAATCCCGCCGACGTGTCCATCACCCTAGTCGCAATCGACGAGGACCCGGCGGGTCTTCGCTTGGTTCGGAAGGCGCTCGACCAGGAGCAGTTGGACATCTTTGGCTGTACGGATGCTGCGGAGGGGTTGGATCTGGTCTTCCGCAAGAAGCCTCAGATCGTGCTGCTCGACTGGATCATGCCGAAGTTGAGCGGGGAACTGCTCCAGCGAATCGTTGCAGTTTTACCGGAAACGGCAGTAATTCTCATCGGCCACAATGTTTCTCCCGCCTCCGCCGCGGAAGCCGTGCGGCAAGGAGCGTTTGACTTTCTCACCGGCCCCATTTCTCCCGAAGCACTCCGCGAGCGAATCCGGCTCATCATTCACCATGTACGCAGGAGCCACAATGTGCACGGGAGCCGAAGGAACGGCGGACTCGGACACGCACTGGCTGAAACGCCCTGCTTCCAAGGCCTCATCGGGCGAAGCCCGGCGATGCTGGAGGTTTTTGATCGCATCCGGCGAATCGCCTCCCACTTCCGAACCGTGCTCTTGTGTGGTGAGACCGGAACCGGGAAGGAACTGGCCGCAAGAGCGCTGCATGACCTGAGCCCGGCAGGCGTGGGCCCCTTCGTGGCGGTGAACTGCCCGGCGGTCGTTGAGACGCTGTTCGAAAGCGAGCTCTTTGGCTATGCGAAGGGCGCCTTCACCGGCGCGCGGCAGGATAAGCTGGGGCTTTTCGAGTATGCCCACGGCGGAACCCTGCTGCTCGACGAAGTCGGCGACATGCCGCTCGGATTGCAATCCAAGCTGCTGCGCGTTTTGCAGAACCAAGAGTTCCTGCGTCTCGGCTCTCCTGTTCCGCGAAAGATCGATATCCGGGTCGTGGCCGCGACGAATCGGGATTTGCGTGCGATGGTGACGGCCGGGAAGTTTCGGCAGGATCTGTATTACCGGCTTTCGATGGTGGAGATCCGGCTTCCCCGCCTGGCGGATCGGAAGGAGGACCTGCCGATCCTGGAACAGTATTTCCTGCATCGCTTCAGCCACGAATTCCGGAAGCCGTTCTCCGGCCTCACGTCGCGGGCGCGGGTCCTCCTGGAGGCCTATCCCTGGCCGGGAAACGTCCGCGAGCTGGAGAACGCGCTCGGGCATGCCTGCATGATGAGTTCGGGAGATTGGATCGATGTTGGAGATCTCCCTCCCCACCTGTTCGAACAAGGCGCGGACTCCGAGCGGGAACGCGGACACATTCTGCCGCTGAGCGAATTTGAGCGTTCGTATGTCCGCCGGGTCCTGATCTCATTCGACGGAAACAAGGTGCGAACCGCTGAGGCGCTCGGAATCAGCCGTTCGAAGCTCTATAGCCTGCTCGTCGAGCGAGACCGGGAGAAATAAGGTAACGTTCCCCGATTCCCGTCGTGGGCGGGTGTGTGAAATCCGCACACTGCCTACACTTCGTTCCATACACTGCCTGCCAGACCATCCGAATCGTTCCCCTGATTTCAATCCCATAGGTTTTGGTCCGCATCCTGCTACTAGGAATCTCTCGGTTGGATCTCATCTGCTGTTCGAAACGAAATGAATCGAACATCGTTCCATTGCGATGCGAGAAAGGCTCTTCTGCTCCTCGCGCTCCTTTCCCTGTTCGCAAAAGCCCAAGGGCAAATCGCACCAGGGACCCCGGCCAAAGAGTATATTCGTCTTGCCGACCGGCTCATCGCTATCGAGCATATTTCCCAGCCCGGCTCGCTTCCGAGCGGGCTGGCAAGCACTCCCATCAACAGCGCTTGTTCCCTCAACGGAGCGGAGTTCAGCAACGGCCTGTTCACGGTTGCCGGCACGGGTGTCGGCGGGCTGGGGGGAACAGTGGACTCGTTCGAGTTTGCCTCCGTGCCGGTTACCGGCGACGTCACGATCATCGCCCGCATTCCGGACAATCTGGCCGGCGCGCTCAGCACGAATGCCGCCGTCGGGCTCATGTTGCGGACCGATCTGACCGCCTCCTCGCCGTACGCCTTGATGGGGGTGGGACGGCATAGCATCTATCAGCCGCTTCTGCCGCTGTTTCGAACGCGGGCCACAACCGGCGCGCCTCCGGCTTCCTCGTATGCGCCGGTTTCCGTTGCCTTCATTCCTCCCTACTGGTTCAAGCTGGAGCGTAGCGGGAACACGATCACCGGCTCCATGTCCAACAACGGGGTGGATTGGACGCAACTGGGCACGCCGTTGACAGGGATCACGGCGCCCACGATCTATGCGGGACTGGCGGTGGGGAACTCCACAGCCAATTGCACAACGGCAACCATTCTGACCGCGGCGATGGACAACGTTGTCATCAGCACGGGACCGGATTTTTATCTGACGACATCACCTGCCACGGTCAGCAGCTCCGGGGCGGGGGAGACGAACACCTTCTCCGTCGGAGTGAATCCCGTACAAGCTTTTTCGAGCCCGGTAAGCTTCACCGTCGAAGGGCTGCCCTCCGGCGCTTCCTGGATGTTTACCCCGGCGACTGTCACGCCGGCCGCGAGCACAATTCTGACGGTGACCACCCCGCCCGACACTCCCGCAGGCAGTTACCCGTTCACGATTCATTCTGCGGGCGGGGGAAAAGCGCACATCAGCTACGCCACCTTCACAGTCGCCACGTCGGCAGACGGAGGACTGGCGAGCGGGTGGAGGACGATCAACATCCATAGCGCGGCTCCCTGCTCCTTCGATACGGCGGCGTATGCCAATGGCGCGTTCACGGTCTCAAGCGTCGGGGGGCTCAATGCCGCAAAGGATGACTTCGAGTTCGCCTACGCACCGGTAACGGGAGATTTCACCTTGATCGGACGCATTCCGGTTCCAATGTCCGGCTATCCCCTGCTCTCTAGCGGGGGAGCAGGACTCATGATCCGGACCGGGCTTACGGTATACGACGAGTATGCCCTAATCGGTGTGGGACGACCGACCAACTACGTGGCGCATTTCCAAACCGTGTTCCGAACGCGTGCGAGCGCAGGAGCGGTCCCAGCCTCCTCCTATGGAAGCTCATTCCTTTACGGAAGCTTTTACGGTCCGTACTGGTTCAAGCTGGTGCGCAGCGGAAACTCGATCAGCGGCTATACGTCCATCAACGGCGTGGACTGGGTGGCGTTGGGGGCGCCGTTCACGGGAATCACCTCCAGCACGCTGTATGCCGGACTGGCCGTGGCGTCGGGCCAAAGCGCTTGCAACCCTTCCTATCTGAGCACCGCCACCTTCGACAATCTGGCGCTGTTTGGGGGCACCGGCGGAGGAACTCCGGATTTTTCGATCGGCGTCCCTTCCGGCGTGCCCAGCGTGAGCGCGGGTGGAAACCTGAATATGACAACGACCGTTGCCGCTACGGGCGGCTTCAGCGAGCAGGTGGAATTCAGCGTTTCCGATCTGCCGGACGGCAGCGACGGCCTGTTCGATCCTCCAGCGACGGGCGGGCAAGGCACGTCCAATCTAATGATCAGCACGTCGTCCAGTCTGACGATGCCCGGCAGCTACTCGCCGACCATCACCGGAGACAGCAGCAGCCTGAGCCGCTCGGCCATTGCCACGTTCACCGTAGACCCGCCCGCTACGGAGCCGCCCACTGCTTTGGTATCTCCTGCGTCGGGCGGCGGAGCCAGCCAGACGTTCAGCCTCACGGCGACGGAGCCGACAGGAGCCGGCAACGTGCGCTGGCTGCAATTTCTGGTCAACGACGCCCTGAGCAGCCAGTGGGCCTGCTACGTGCACTATGACGTGGCTTCGAATGAGCTCTATCTCCGCGACGACGCCGATCCAAGCTGGGCCGGATCGAAGCAGCTCGGAACGGCCGGCAGCCTTGCGAACGGCCAGTGCACGGTCGATATCGGAGCATCCTCGTTCTCCGCGCCGGGCGGTACAACCGCGACGCTCAATCTGGCCGTAACTTTCAAAGCGGCTTTTGCCGGAGACAAGACGACATATGGGCTCGTGGACAGCGGCAACTGGAACAGCGGATGGGAAGCGCTCGGGTTCTGGACCGTGCCGGTTCCGCCGGGCGCGCTTCCCGGCGGATGGACGGCCGAGGCGGTCAACAACGGGTGCGCTCTCAATACGGCGGCCTTTGACGCCGGCGTGTACAGCATGACCGGAGCCGGTGGAGGCCTTGGCGTCGGCACGGCAACCGATTCGTTCCTGTTCCCCTCCATCCCGATCACCGGAGATGTCACCATCGTGGGGCGGATCGCGACAGGTCTGTCGGGTTTTCTCAACCACCTTTCCAACGGCGGCGTAGGGCTCATGTTGCGCAAGGGCCCCACGTCCGCTTCTTCCTATGCATTCATGGGAGTCGGCCGCGCGGGCTACGGGCCGGTTCAGGAAATGTTCCGGGGGCGCGAAACGGACGCGGGGCAGTCCGCCACACCTGTCTTCGGGCCCAACTTCACCGCCCCGTACTGGTTCAAGCTGGTGCGCAGCGGGGACACGATCACAGGCTACTCCTCGTCGGACGGAGCCGCCTGGACGTCCCGCGGCACCATCGACATCACCGGCGCCACGGCGATCTATGCCGGGCTGGCGGTGATTCAAGGCGGCGGCGCTTCCTGTTCCCCGACGTATTCTCTGAGCACTACCTTCGACAACGTCAGCATTACCAGTCCATAGCGGAGGCGCTTGTGCTGCGAAGAACACTCACAACCATATTTCTGGGGATGGTCATTCTGTTCAGTCCCCTCAGGCTGCTTTCCCAGGGCAGCGGCGCGAACGGCCAAAGCGAAGGGATAATCGAAGGAACAGTTCTTGCTCCGGATGGTCAGCCGGTGTCGCACGCTTCCGTCACGGCGCAACTGCAGCGGAACCCTGGAACCGCTCCGTTTCGAGCCGGCGTTTTCACCGGACCGGACGGGAGCTTTGTTGTGTCGGGCGTTCCGCCGGGTTCGTACCGGGTGTGCATTCAGGTTCCCGGAACGACCTTTCTGAATCCCTGCACATGGTCCGGCTCTCCTCCCGGGGCAACCGTGGAAGCCGGGCAGACGGCTGCCCTGGGAGAGCTGCAACTGGAAACCGGCTACCTCGTGCGTGTGCGGCTGAACGATGCAGGCAGGTTGCTGCAATCCGACGAAGGCCGCGTCCCGGGCGCGCGTGTCCAGTTCGGTGTCTGGACGCCGAACGGCTTCTTTCTTCCCATGCGGGTTCGGACCCGAAACGCGGCCTCGCGGGAGCTGGAGCTGCCCGTTCCGTTCGGTGCATCCGTCGAGCTGTCGGCCCGCAGCGGCTTCTACGATCTGACGGATGAAAACAGCGCGCCGGTTGACGCGAATCAGGGCGCCCGGATCGCGATCCAGGCCGCCCCGGACACACCGCCGAGGATTCAGACGTTCCATCTAACAGGACGCCGGTCGGCGCCGTGACCGCGAGTGAACTGCCGACAGCCCGGGCGCGCCGGCGGGCTCAGTTGTCGAGCAGCTCGGCCCAGGAGAACTGCATGAATGAAGCAGCGCACAAGTTTCTGAAGGTGTCCTTCGTGGGTGCATGGCTCGTGGGCGCATGGATCTTCGCCTTCCCCATTCTCGGAAGAGCGCAGGGATCCGTGCCGGACGGCGG
>Ga0326597_10001351_pt1 | contig 40106 bp, 30 predicted proteins | sample RVTome_12_FD_203789 | JGI IMG/M metagenome (GOLD analysis project Ga0326597, IMG submission 203789) | Soil microbial communities from uranium-contaminated site in the Upper Colorado River Basin, Wyoming, United States - RVT100D185 | ecosystem: Environmental > Terrestrial > Soil > Contaminated >... | reverse complement strand
CTTCTGCGCGGCCATGGCGGCGTGGATCATCCTGCCGCTGGCAGCCGCGATTGCGATCTTTGTCAGGCGAGGTGGATCATGAGCCTGCCAATCAACGTACGCACGTCTCTCTGTTCGCTCGCATTCGCATTCGCACTCACCGGATGCGAACGCCAGCACGCGATTGCCCCGCCTGAGATCCGTTACGGCGAGGACGTGTGCGCTGAGTGCGGGATGATTCTGAGCGATGACCGATTCGCCGCAGCGCTCATCCGCGACGGCGCCGCGGGTCGCGAAACTCTGGTGTTCGACGATATCGGCTGCCTCTTCCTGCATTCGAGTGCATCGAAGGATGGAGTCGTGTTGGCCCAGTTCGTTCGCGATTCAGAGGGTGGCGGCTGGCTGGATATGCCGGATGCCTGCTACGTCCACAGCCCGCAGATTGAAACGCCCATGGCGTTCGGCATCGCCGCGTTCAGTTCGCCCGGCGCAGCGCAGACCCAGCAAGAGCAAACCGGGGGCGAATATTTCGATTTCACAGGATTGGCGCGCTGGCTGACGGAAGATCCCGCCGCGCTCGATCCGCTGGGAGTTTTTACACCCAAGGGGCCAGATGAATCAGATGGGAACACTTCCGCAGTCGATCGAGAGTGAGCGAACCATGACAGTTCTAGAAGCCAATCCACTGACAATTCAGCGCCATGGACAGGCCGCGGAAGCGATTGATCCACAAGCAGTCGAGGAGGCGGAGGATGGCCACCTCGCGCACCACTTCTCCACCAGGCCGCAGCAGTTCTCGGCATCGAAGCTGGGGATGTGGCTCTTTCTGGGGACAGAGGTGCTCTTCTTCGGCGGGCTCTTCTGTTATTACGCGGTCTATCGCTCGCTGCACCCGGAGATCTTCAATTACGGCGCGCAGTTCCTCAATGCGTGGCTGGGCGCCGCCAACACGATGGTGCTGATCCTCAGCAGCATGACGATGGCGGCTGGCGTCACGTTCGTGCAGCGCGGGCAGAGCAGGCGCGTGGCGGTGGCGCTGGCGTTCACACTCGCAGGCGGCGCCACCTTCATGGTCATCAAGTACTTCGAGTACTCGCACAAGATTCACGAAAATCTTGTGTGGGGTCCGACGTTCTACGAGCGCCCGGCCCATCACGATGAAGCCGGCGCCGGGGATATCATGGCGGATGCCATTCATTCCGAGACCGCGGTTGCGGCCTTTGTCGCCGATGCGGCGCGCGGCCACGAGTTGTGGATGAACACCTGCCGGTCGTGCCATGGCCTGGCGGGTGAAGGCATCACCGGCCAGGGCAAGGACATTCGCGGGAGCGAGTTCATCGCCTCGAAGACCGATGAGGAGCTGCTCGCCTTCGTCAAGACCGGGCGCATGCCGTTCGACAAGCTCAATACGACCGGACTGCAGATGCCGCCGCGCGGCGGCAATCCACTCCTGAAGGATGACGACCTGCGGCACATCATCGCCTACGTGCGCAGCTTTGCGCCCATTGGCGGCGGGGAAGCTGTCGCCATGTCCGATGGCAGGCTCGCTGCGAATGGTGAAAGCGACGGCGCGGCAAACGCGATGAGCGGCACTGACGGATCGTCTTTGCCAGCCGCGCCGGCGCCAAAACCGGATTTATATGTCTTTAAGTCTGTTATTCCGACCGCGTCGCCGGGCCCCTCCGGCATCGCCTCGAATTTCATCATGTTCGGGGCGACGGGAACCGCCGCCGATCCCGCCACGCGCGAGGAAGATGCCGTCCCGCGCGACGCCCACCTCTTCTTCAACGCCTACTTCATGATGACGGGCCTGCACGGCATCCACGTGCTCGCCGGCATGGGCCTCATCTCGTGGCTGCTGGTCGGCGCCCTGCGCGGGCGATACGGCCCGGGCTATTTCACGCCCGTCGATCTCGGCGGGTTGTACTGGCACCTCGTGGACCTCATCTGGATCTTCCTGTTCCCGCTCCTCTACCTCATCTAGCGACCAGAGGATGCTGGGGGAGCTCTGCCGGCACCGCAAGAGAGGATCACCCAATGAACATGCAACGACTCGGCCTTCTGTCCATCGCAATTGCCTCGCTTCCATTCAGCCCGTGCAGTGCGATGGCTTCTCCGCCATTGGAGCAGGCGGATGATCTCCGGGCGAGGATCGAAACCCTGGAACAGCAATTGGCCGCCGTGCAGCGCGATTCGAGTGGCGCCTGGCTGACCGAATCCCGGGCCGCGGAGATCCGCGCTCTGGTCCAGGATGTTCTCATCGATGCCGACACGCGAGCGTCGCTCCTTCAGGATGGCGCCACCGCCGGCTGGGAGGAAGCAAGCGGCTTCTTCCTCCGCAGCAGCGATGGCAACTACTCGCTCAAGTTGCAGGGCCTTCTGCAGGTCCGCTATGTCTTCAACATACAGGATGATGCGCCAGGGTCCCTGGTCGGGCCGTTGGACGAGAGCGCCCCCGCAGCCGTGCTGCATGGCGACGATTCGCGCGGCGGGTTCGAGACCACCCGCGCCAAACTCCGCTTCACCGGCAACGTCGTGAACCCCCAGTGGCTCTACATGATCGAAGGCAACTTCGATCGCACGGGCGGCGGGATGTTTCTCGAAGACGCGTACATCGCACGCGTGTTCGACGATTCCGGCTGGCTCGTCATCGTCGGCCAGTTCAAGGCGCCTGTCCTGCGCGAAGAACTTGTAAGGGCCGAGTTTCAGCAGGCGGTGGAGCGCTCGATCGTCAACGAGGAGTTCACCGCGGGGCGCGTGCAGGGCGTCGGCATCGACTATCGCGGCGATCTGCTTCACGTGACCGCCGGATTCACTGATGGCCACCCCACCACCGGCGGTTTCAATTCTCCCGCCCTGGGGTTCGACACGGAGTACTCCCTGACCGCGCGCGGTGAATTGCTCTTCGCCGGGGAGTGGAGCCAGTTCAACGATCTCCCCTCCTGGCAGGGAGAAGATTTCGCCTTCATGCTCGGCGCGGCTGCGCACTATCAGGCGGGCGAATTTGGCACCATCGCCGATGAACTCGATGTATTCCAGTGGACCGTCGATGCTTCCGCCGAGTTCGGCGGTTGGAACATCTTCGGCTACGTCGTCGGCCGGCACCTCGATGGCGCGGTCGAAGCCGATCAATTTGCGGCCGTGTTACAGGGCGGCTTTTTCCTCACCGACGACTGGGAGCTCTTCGGCCGGTATGGATGGGGCGATCTCGATTTCGATGATGAGGAGCTGAGCTTCATCACCGCGGGCGTCACGCGCTACTTCTCGAAGCACCAGTTGAAGTGGACCACCGATGTGGGTTACGGCCTCAACGAAGTGTCGGCGATGTGGGGCGGCGGATTCATCGGAGGGGGCGGCGACCTGACCAGCAAGCGCGCCGATTCGCCAGGCAACGATGGCCAGATGATCATCCGTTCACAGTTGCAGTTGATGTTCTGAAAAAGGAAGGGGATGGCGGAGCGGCCGTAGCGCAATGGCTCTCCGCCATTCCCCAATGTCTCGGGGAGCACACCAATGCGCCGATCATGGGCCGAACCGTACCGCATCAAGATGGTGGAATCGCTGCGCATCACATCGCGGGCCGAGCGCGAGCAGGCCATTTCCGAAGCGGGATTCAACACGTTTCTTTTGCGCAGCGAGGATGTGACGATCGACCTGCTCACCGATTCCGGCACGGGCGCGATGAGCGACCGGCAGTGGGCCGCGATGATGATGGGCGACGAGGCCTATGCGGGATCGCGGAGCTTCTACCGATTCGAGCAGGCAGTTCGCGACCATTACGGCTACAGGCACGTGATCCCGACGCACCAGGGGCGAGCGGCGGAACATATTCTCAGCCGTTTGTGCATCCGGCCCGGACAAGTGGTTCCCGGCAACATGTACTTCACCACCACGCGCCTGCACCAGGAGCTGGCGGGCGGCCGATTCGTCGATGTGATCGTTGATGAAGCACACGATCCCGACTCGGAGTTCCCGTTCAAGGGGAACGTCGATCTCGCCAAGCTGCAGCGCGTGATCGATGAGCACGGGCCATCGAACATCGCCTACCTGTCGCTCGAGACCAACGTCAACATGGCGGGCGGTCAGCCGTGCAGCATGGAGAACATCCGCGCCGCGACCGAACTGTGTCACCGGCACGGCATCGCTGTCTATCTCGACGCGACGCGGGCCGCGGAGAACTGCTTCTTCATCAAGCGGCTGGAGTCCGGGCATCAGGACACCGCGCTTGCAGACATTCTGCTGGAGATCTGCTCCTGCACGGACGGTTGCACGATGTCGGCGAAGAAGGACTGCTTCGCGAACATCGGCGGGTTTCTGGCCCTCAACGACGATTCGCTGGCGGAGGAGGCCGGCAACCTGTGCGTCGTGTATGAAGGTTTGCACACGTATGGCGGCATGACCGGCCGCGACATGGAGGCGATCGCGGTCGGCATTGCCGAATCGGTCGATGAAGAGACGATCAGGGCTCGGGTCGGCCAGGTGCAATACCTCGGGCGGAAGCTGATCGAGGCGGGGGTTCCGATCGTCAAGCCGATCGGCGGGCATGGCGTGTTCATCGACGCCGCGACATTTCTGCCACACATCCCGCGCGGGCAGTACCCCGCGCAGGCGCTGGCGGCGGCGCTGTACGTCGATTCGGGCGTGCGCGCCATGGAGCGCGGCGCGGTCTCCGCGGGCCGCGACCATGTCACGGGCCAGGAGGTTTTTCCGCCCCTCGAGCTGGTGCGGCTGACCATTCCTCACCGCGTGTACACGCAGGCGCACCTCGATGTCACCGCGGAATCGGTGATTGTCCTGTACGAAGAGCGCGAGAACATCGTCGGCCTCCGCATGACGCACGAGCCAAGACACCTGCGCTTCTTCCAGGCGCGCTTTGAACCGGCGAATTGTGGCGCCGTCCTTCGCCGGCCCGCAGGGCGCGCGGGGAGGCCGGTTCCGGAATGGGAGTTGTCGCGGGGCGCGTGGATCTGATCCTGCGATGCATCTTGCGGGCGGATGCGACCCGGTTGATCGAGACCGACCTGCGGCGTTCAGTTTGTGCCGGAGATCCTGCGCACGATCATCGCCAAGCACCGTGCGTCATGAATCGAGCAGCGACCGGCCTCTCTGTCTGACGAGGCAATATCTCTGCCCAGAGCCCGTTGGACCTCACAACCTGCTTGCTTTCGAGGAGTGAGAGTCATGGCGAATCGTCGGCATCCGTTTTTTGCGTTTGGTCCGTGTCTCTTGAGCACTGTCGCGATCGCGGGTTCGCCGGCTGGAGCGTTGCCACAGGATCAGCAGCCGCCGCCACCCGGGCAGGGGCAGCAGCAACCTCCACCACAGCGGCCGAATGTACCGCAGCGTCCGAACCTGCCGCAACAGCAGCAGCGGCCGGGCATGGATCAGCCGCAACTCCGACTTCCGCCAAACGTCGAATTCGTCCCCAATGTCGTGTATGCGTCGGCAACGAATCGCGACGGGTCCAGCCACGACCTTCTGCTCAATGCCTTCTTCCCGAAGCAGTCGGGCGAAGGGGCGCTGCCAGCGATCATCTATATCCACGGAGGCGGCTTCACGGGTGGATCGCGCGACATCGGCAACCAGTATTCCGCGATTCTCGCGATGGGCGGCTACTTCACTGTTACGATCGACTATCGACTGCTGGGCGATGCGCCCTTTCCCGCCGCCATTCACGACTGCAAGGCGGCGGTGCGATTTCTCCGTGCCAATGCCGAGGAGCTCGGCATCGACCCCGAACGAATCGGCGTGTGGGGGCACAGCGCCGGCGGCCATCTTTCGGCGTTCCTGGGAACGGCGGGCAATGCACCGGAGACACACGGGGAGGTCGGCGATTTCGAATTGGCCGATTCGTCGGTTTCGTGCGTCGTCGATTTCTTCGGTCCGAGCGATTTCACCTCGCTGCGGCAGACGCGGCGCGCGGATGGTGAGATCCGGCTCTTCGGCGAGGAAGGCGGGGTGATCCTCGAGGAGCGCGAGAGGAAGCTCGCCGAAGCGGGTCCCCTGCACTGGGTGGATGCAGCCGATCCGCCGTTTCTGATCATTCACGGGACCGAGGATCGCGTGGTCCCGATCGAGCAATCGCGTCTGCTGAACGAAGCGCTGGTGAACGCAGGCGTCGCATGCGAACTTGTGGAAGTGGAAGGCGGCGGGCATGGAATCCGCGAGCCGGGAGTGCTCTCGAAGGCGGCGGAGTTTTTCGACAAGCATCTGGGCGGAAGCGCCGTGCAGGCGTTTGCTCGACTTCAGCAGCAGGCGACGGACCGGCCGATTGATCAGGGCCAGCCGCAGCGCGTCCCCCCGGGCGAAGCGCAGGGGCCAGGCGGTGGAGGCAATCCACCGGGAGGCGGTGGGGATTCAGAGGGAGATTGACACCCATACAGAGAGAGAGTGAGAGAGAGGGACCACAGCAGCCGGCGTTTGCCGGCTGCTGTGGCAAAGGGAGCCCATCCTTTCGCGACTCAAACCAGTGTCCGGCGGGCATCGCGCGACATTCTCACATTCTCAAGAATGTGAGAATCTCCGCTCGACAAGATTTCCGCAACGTCTCCGTGGGAATTCGACCTGCGCATACACTGTGGACACCGACAGGGAGCCATCGCGCCGATGTCAATCTCGAATCCAACTGCCACCGCGACCCGACCCGATTCGCTTGCCAACCTGCGCGTGGTCGAAGTGCGGCCTGAGTTTGTCATTTTCGAAGTTCCAGGGACCGAGTATCGCCTGCATTTGGCGACGATCTCTCCGCTCGGCGGCAGTGTGGGCAAGCGCGTGCAGGGCGAGATCCATGCCAAGGCGCTGCGCATGCACCGGAGCGACACCGGCGGGCGCTTCATCGAACCGATCTACGGCCAGCCGCGCATTGTGCAGGGCGAAGTGCTGGCGATCGATGCGCCGGCGCGTCGCGTGCTGATGGACATGACCGTTCCGGTGTGGGTTTCCGTGCAACCCGCGCAGGATCTTGGTGCCATCCAACCGGGTGAACTGTGGAACTGCTACGTCGAGAGCGGAACATGGTTCGAGTGCCGTTAGCGGCCGCCCTTGTTAGCGGCTGCCCTCGAGGCGGCCATTTTCGCGCGGCGGTCGGCGCCGCCACAAGGGCGGCGGTTAACGCGCGGTCACTCCATCGCGGAACGCCTTAGCCACGTCGTCGTACACGATCTCTCCATCGACGATCGTCATCACAGCACGCGGTGGATTGCCGCCCCAGTCCGCCGTGAACGGATCGCGATCGAGGATGACGAGATCGGAGCATTTGCCGACCTCGATCGACCCGGCGTCACTTTCACAGTGAAGCGCATGGGCCGCATCGATGGTGTAGGCGCGCAGCGCCTCTTCGACTGTGAGATTCTGCTCCGCACAGAACGGCTGGCCGTCGATGGTCAGCCCTGTAACCGCAGCACGGATGCCAGCGAAAGGATCGCACGAGACGATCGGCCAGTCGGAGCCGAAGGCGAGGCGCCCGCCGGCATCGATCAGCCGCCTGAACGCGAAGGCGCCTTCGACCCGATGCGGTCCGACGCGCCGGAGTGCGTAGCGACCGTCGTCCGCGCGATGGAGGGGCTGCATGGATGCGATCGTGCCCGGCCGCCTGAATCGCTTGATGTCACTGGCGTGCAGTTGCTGCGCGTGCTCGATGCGCGGCCGCACGCACTCCGCGAGATCTTTCGGGAGTGAGTCGATGGCGTCGAGCGCAGCGCGGGCGGCGGCGTCGCCGATGGCGTGCATGGACGGCTGAAAACCGCGCTGCGCCACCGCCTGAATCCACAAGGGCAGCAGCCGTGAGCCGGCCAGCTCGCACCACATTCCCCGGTTGCCGGGATCATCTGAATAATCCTCAAGCATTCGTGCCGTGCGCGCGCCGAGCGTGCCGTCGATGAAGGTCTTGTACCCGATGACATCGAGGAAATCGTCGCCGGCAAAATCCTCGCCGAACGAAAAATCGAGCGGCCACTCCCGGTCGAGAAGCGTGACCCGGATGCGCAGCAGGAGATCATCGCGGATCGGCGCGTGGACTGCCTCGACGTCGCGGGCATATTCCATCGATCCCACCGTCGTCAGCCCGAGGGCGTTGGCGTGCTCGATGGCGCGGCAGAGGGCTTCATGTTGCGCGGGCCGATCCAAACGCGGGATCAGCGGGTTGACCAATTGCCACGCGGCCGCTTCGAACATGAGACCATCAGCCGCGCCATCGGGCCCGCGCCCGATGCGCCCGCCGTTGGGCTCCGTTGCGAGGTCGATCCGCGACAGCACGGCATCGTTCACAAGACAGATGTGCGAATCCATCCGATACGCGACCACCGGCCGGTCACCGGCGCTGCGCAGCCACGATTTGTCGGGGAGCGCATGGCCCGGCCAGTTTTCCTGGGCCCAGCCGCGCGCCAGCAGCCATTGCCCGGGCGGAAGATCGCGATGGCCCTGGCGAATGAGGTCTTCGAACTCGCCGCGCGAGCGCGCCACCGACAGGTCGAGCTGTTCGAGCGATTCACCGGCCATGAGCAGATGCGTGTGCGTGTCGATCAGGCCGGGGATGATGAATCGGCCCTGGGCGTCGAATGAGTCGAAATCGGGCGCGTGTCGATGCACACCATCGGCAGGCTCGTCAAGTGCGACGATCCGGCCATCCTGCACGACCACACCCGTCGCCCATGGCTGGGAAGGGTTGGCGGTCCAGATGCGCGCGTTGTGAATCGCCTGGATTGGCACGCGATGAGTGTAAGCCCGCATTCGGGTCCGGCGTTGGCCTCTCAACCATGCTGCTGCTACGCTCACACAGGAGGACCAGCCATGAACCGATCACTTCGACATGTCATTACGGGGGCTGCGGCGTTGTCGATCATGAGTCTTCTTGCCGCGTGTGGCGATGATGAGGATTCAGATACGCTCGAAAATACCTCCGGCGTGCACGTGGTGGACGAAGGCGGCCAGCCGACTTCGCCGCCGCAGGGTGTCGCCGACGAGGGCGCGAGCGGCGAACTCGGAGCGATCATCGGGCATCCTTCGGAGCCCGAGTTTCCCGCGGATGAGGCGATCCCGGAAGGCATGCAGCGCATCATGTTCCGCGGCCTGCGCACGTTCGTGCCGGCGGATTGGGAGTCTCAGCCGCCCGCCTCAAGCATGCGCGAGATTCAAATGCGCGTTCCCAGCCAGATTCTCGACAAGCCCGATGCAGGCTTCGTTGTGTACGGCGGCATCACGGGAACCGTGCAGCAGAACATCGATCGCTGGACAGCGCAGTTCACCGGAGACGACGGCATGCCCGTGCAGGCACAGGTCGAGGACCTGTGGGTCGGCGATCTTCAGATTGCGGTGGTCGAGCTCACCGGCGATTACACCAGCACCATGGTGCCGGGAGAGTCAGGGCCGGACATGACGATGATCCAGGCGATCGTGGAAACGCCCTCGGGCGAGCAGATCTTCGTGAGGCTGCTCGGGCCGCGGGCGGTGGTGGCGGCCAACCGGGCAGCGCTGCGGGCGGCTCTTGAATCCCTTGCTTCCGCCAGATAAGCGCCGGCTCATCCCGCAGCGGTGAGGTCCAGCGCGAACTCATCCTTCTGAACGCGCCTTATGGCGGAGATGATCGCCTTCGGGCCATCGTTTTTGTTCACGTATCCCCACGCCCCCGCGTCAAAGGCCCGATCGACAAGAGCATCCGACATGAACCCGCTGAGGATGATAACGCGCGTGTTTGATTCGCTCCGCACCAGCGCGGCCAGGGCGTCGAAGGCGGGCCGGCCGGGAAGATCGAGATCGAGCAGCACGAGATCCGGTCGCAGCCGCTCGGCCTCGCTGACTAGCTCATCGGCAGTCTGAAGGTGGCCGACCCACTGCAGGTCCGGCTGACTTTCGATCAGGCAGCGGACGGCGTCGGCCACCGCGGCGCTGTCATCCACACACAGTATTCTCGTGGTGGCGCTCATGCCGGGCATTGACTCCCGTTGGAGAGTGCGAACTCGCGCAGGCGCGTGCGGATCTCGCTGGGCCGCAGCGTATCGCCCAGATGCACCGCGCCCAGCCGGCGCCAGTCTTCATCGAGAGCCCCGGCCACCGCGATTCTGCCGTTCGGACGGCTCTGCAGGAAATTGCGGGCGGCGTCGAGCCGGCCGGCGTCGGCCTCGGTGAACCAGATGGCGGCGCGTTCGTGGTCGGGGCCGGCGCCGGGCTTCGTGTCATAGCCCATCGACTGGAGCAGCTTGGTCATGATGGCCTGCGTGCGCTGATCGCGGAATGAGATTGCGGCGATCGGCTTCGATTCCACCAGCGGAGTTTCCGAATCCTCCGCCCCGGCAACCGCCGGCAGCAGCAGGATGACGGTCGTCCCGCGACCCGGCGCCGAATCGATCTCGATCGAGCCCCCCACTTTCTTGATCGCGCTGTGCACAAGCGTCATGCCCAATCCAGTCGAAAACGCGCGGCGTTTGGTGGTAAAGAAGGGGTCGAGGACGCGGGCGCGCACATCTTCGGACATCCCCGGACCGTCATCCACGATCTGAAGGCTGACCGTGTTGTCGCCGTCGCCGGACGTGGCTGTGATCACAATACTGCCGGTCCCGCGACTGCGCAACGCGTCGGCCGCGTTGTTGACGATGTTGAAGACCGCCTGCGAGAGCGTCTGCCGGCTCATCCGGACACTAGGAATCCGCTTGTCGAAGCGGCACTCGAGGCGAATGCCGCCGGGCAGCGCGCTGGTCAACAGCGGCATGATCTCGCCGCGCCACGACTCCAGATCGGTCACGGCGTCGCCCTCCGCCTCACGGGTATCATAGGACAACATCCGCAGCCCATTCGTGAGCAACTGCAGGTATCCGACGCACTCGGTGATGGCGGTCAGGTGCGGCGCGATTTCGGGATTGGGCCCCATCCTTCCGATCGTGTCGAGGTGAGCGCGGATGGGAAGCAGCAGATTGCCCATGTCGTGCCCGAGCCCGGCGCAGAGCGTGCCCAGCGAGGCCATGCGCTCGGACAGGCGCAATTGCTGGTGAGTGGCCTCGAGCGCGCGCGTGCGCTCTTCGACGCGGCACTCGAGTTCCTCGGTGAGCTGGCGTGCCTCCTCCTGGGCGCGGCGGCGCTCGCCGACTTCGAGCTGGAGGTCTTCGGAGTGCCTGTGCACCTGCTCATATCGCGCTGCGTTTTCGTAGGCGATCCCAAGTTGTGCGGCGAGCATGGCGGCGAATTCCTGGTCCGAGCTGTCGCTGGGCCGCCGACCCACAAGCTGGCCGAAGAACAGCGCGCCGTACGAACGTACTGCCGTCACCACGGGGGCGACCACGAATGGAGTCTGCTGCAGGAAGGCCGGAGCCATGGCCTCGGCAATCACGTCTTCCGCGGTCATGATGGCCAGCGGCTTTCCCGAACTCTCCACACGCAGAGCGCTCATGGCGGCCATGGGAGTGCTGATCGAAGCGACCATCCCATCATCGTGCCCGCTGGCGACGATATGGCGCAGATCGCTGCCCACCACGTCGCGCAAGGCGACCATCACGTAGCGCGCGCCCATGATTTCGGCCGCGGCCCCGCAGAATACCTGCACCAGCCGCTTGGCCTCATGCTCAACCGCAAGCTGGCGGCACAGGGCCACCAGCGCCGCGAGACGACGATTGGTCGCCTCAAGCTCCTCGGCCTTCTGAGCGAGGGTATCGATCAACAGCCGCCGGTGAAGGCGCTCGAACGGCTCACCCTGCGCCTGCGTGGGCGGGGTCGCGACCTCGCGCCCGCAGGACATGGCGCGCTCGATGGCCGCGAGAATCGCCTGCGGCTCGACCGGCTTGACCAGCAATTCCGACACGCCGCAGCGCTCCGCCAGCGTCCGCGCTTCGTGTTCGGCGTACTGGCCGCTGATGAAGATGACCGGTGTGCCGGCGTGCTGAGGATCGCGGCGAAGCTGGCGGACAAACTGATAGCCGTCCATGGTGGGCATCAGGATGTCGGCGATCACGAGCGAGGGTGAATGGGTGCGAGCAATTTCGAGAGCCTGAGCTCCGTCGGAGGCCTGCAACACCTCGAACCCCGTCGACCCCAACAGCGCGACGAGGTACTCGCGATTGCTCAATCTGTCATCAACCACCAGAACCGAGCGCATCAGGAAGGCCCTTGCGTGCGAAGGAAGGGTTCGGCGTGCAGCACGTCCGGATCGCGATCAGACCATGCTGCCGGCGCGAAGGGAATCGTGCCGCACCCCGAGGAAAGAAAGTCGCCGATCTGCCCCAGGAATCGCTCGGGCATGATGGGTTTGCTGATATATCCGTTGAAGCCGGCGGCAAGGGCGCGCTCGCGATCGCCGGGCATGGCGAACGCCGTGACCGCGATGAGGGGAATCGCCGCGAGGCGCGGATCGGCCTTCATGCGGCGGGCCACTTCGAATCCATCGACACGGGGAAGCTGCACGTCGCAGAGCACCAGATCGGGAAGCACCGCGCGCACCGCAGCCAGGCCGTCGCTGCCGTCGATCGCGCTGGTCGGCTGGTGCCCCAGCGCGCTGAGCAGATACATCATGAGCTCAAGGTTGGCAGGATTGTCTTCGATGACAACGATTCTGGCGCCCATTTGCTGGTCGATCCGTTGAATGTGTTCTTCAATTCGATGCTTCCACCGTCCAGTGGAAGCGTGAGCGTGAACGAGCTGCCCTTGCCATACTCGCTGGAGAAGGAGATGTCGGCCCCGATCATGGCGGCCAGCTTGCGGCTGAGGTGCAGGCCGAGGCCCGTGCCCTCGTGCCGGCGGGTGGGCGAGGCGTCCACCTGCGTGAAGGCCTGAAACAGCTTCGCCTGGTCCTCCGGCCGGATGCCGATGCCGGTGTCGCGCACGGAAATCTCGAGCACCGACTGGCCGTTGCGGCGCTGCTGCGACAGGAAGATGTTCACTTCGCCGGCGTCGGTGAACTTCACCGCGTTGTTGGCGAGGTTGAGAAGAATCTGATTGAGGGCGCGGCGATCGGTGGTGACCACGATGTCGTCCGCGGGCAGCGTGGCGCTGAGCGTGAGTTTCTTCGCCTCGGCGATCGGTCGCAGGGCGCTGACCACCTCGTCGATCAGCACCTTGCACTGCACCGGCTCGCGATGGACCTCGACGCGGCCGGACTCGATCTTCGCGAGGTCGAGCAGGTCGCTGATGAGCGACAGCAGATGCCGCGCGCTCGACTGGATCATGCGGATCTGTTTTTCCTGCTCCTCGTTCACTTCGCCGGGCAGGCGCATGAGCAGCGTGCCCGTGAAGCCGATGATGGCGTTGAGCGGCGTGCGCAGCTCGTGGCTCATGTTGGCGAGGAACTCGCTCTTGTAGCGCGAAGTGAGTGAGAGCTGGGCCGCCTTCTCTTCCAGCTCCTCCTTGGCGAGCTCGACCTCTCGGTTCTTGCGCTCGACCTCGGCCTTCTGATCGACCAGCAGCCGGGCCTTGTCCTCCAGTTCCTGGTTCGTCCCTTCCAGCTCGTCCTGGCGGCGCTGGAGCTCCGCGGCCAGCGATTGCGACTGCTTGAGAAGTTCTTCCGTCCGCATGTTCGCTTCGATCGTGTTGAGCACGATGCCGATCGATTCCGTCAACTGGTCGAGGAAGGTCTGCGTCGTGGTGTTGAACTTCTGGAACGAGGCCAGCTCGACCACCGCCTTCACCTGGCCTTCGAAGAGCACGGGAAGCACGATGATGTTGCGAGCGGGCGCCTCGCCGAGGCCCGAACTGATGCCGATGTAGTCGCTCGGCACATCGGAAAGCACGATGGGCTCCTTCTCGAGGGCGCATTGGCCGACCAGCCCCTCGCCAAGCTCGAACTGATTGCCGAGATGCCGGCGGCCGCGATGCGCGTAGCTTGCCAGCAGCTTGAGAGTCTGCTTGTCCTGCTGCGATGCATCCATCAGGTAGAACACGCCATGCTGGGCGCCCACCAGCGGTGCCAGCTCGGAGAGAATCAATTTGGAAACCGCGAAGAGATCCTTCTGGCCCTGGAGCATCCGCGTGAACTTGGCCAGGTTGGTCTTCAGCCAGTCCTGATCGCTGTTCTTCTGCGTGGTGTCGCGCAGATTGCGGATCATCTCGTTGATGTTGTCCTTCAGGGCGGCAACCTCGCCGAGGGCTTCGACGCGAATGGACCGCGTCAGGTCGCCCTTGGTCACGGCGGTCGCGACCTCCGCAATGGCACGCACCTGCGTGGTCAGGTTGGCGGCGAGCTGATTCACGTTGTCGGTCAGCGCCTTCCACGTTCCCGCAGCGCCCGGCACACTGGCCTGGCCGCCCAGCTCACCCTCGACGCCTACCTTGCGGGCCACGGTCGTCACCTGCTCTGCGAAGGTGGCGAGGGTGTCGATCATGTTGTTGATGGTTTCCGCGAGGGCGGCAATCTCGCCCTTGGCTTCCACAGTCAGCTTCTGCTTGAGGTCGCCGTTGGCGACGCCGGTCACCACCTTGGCCACCGAGCGCACCTGCTCGGTGAGGTTGCTGGCCATGAAGTTGACGTTGTCGGTCAGGTCTTTCCAGGTGCCCGACACGCCCTTCACCTGTGCCTGGCCGCCGAGTTTTCCTTCCGTGCCCACTTCGCGGGCCACGCGCGTCACTTCCGAAGCGAATGAATTCAACTGATCCACCATCGTGTTGATGGTGTTCTTGAGTTCGAGAATCTCGCCGCGAACATCGACCGTGATCTTCTTGCTCAGGTCGCCGTTGGCGACCGCGGTGGTCACCGCCGCGATGTTGCGCACCTGGCCGGTGAGGTTCGCGGCCATCATGTTCACGTTGTCGGTCAGGTCCTTCCAGATGCCCGCTACACCGGCGACGTACGCCTGGCCGCCCAGCTTGCCTTCCGTACCCACCTCGCGGGCCACGCGCGTCACTTCCGACGCGAAGCTGTTGAGTTGGTCCACCATGGTGTTGATGGTGTCCTTCAGCTCGAGGATCTCGCCCTTCACATCGACAGTGATCTTCTTGGAAAGGTCGCCCTTTGCGACGGCGGTCGTGACGGCAGCAATGTTGCGCACCTGGCCCGTTAGGTTCCCTGCCATGAAGTTCACGTTCTCGGTCAGGTCCTTCCACGTGCCCGACACGCCCGGCACCTGGGCCTGGCCGCCCAGCTTGCCCTCGGTACCCACCTCGCGGGCCACGCGCGTCACTTCCGAAGCGAATGAACTCAACTGATCGACCATCGTGTTGATGGTGTTCTTCAGCTCGAGGATCTCCCCCTTCACATCGACGGTGATCTTCTTGGAAAGGTCACCCTTCGCGACCGCGGTCGTCACCTCGGCGATGTTGCGCACCTGACCGGTCAGGTTGTTGGCCATAAGGTTCACATTGTCTGTCAGATCCTTCCACGTGCCGCCCACGCCGCGCACCTGAGCCTGACCGCCCAGCTTGCCCTCGGTGCCCACCTCGCGAGCCACGCGCGTCACTTCCGAGGCAAATGAACTCAACTGATCGACCATCGTGTTGATGGTGTTCTTGAGTTCGAGGATCTCGCCCTTCACATCGACGGTGATCTTCTTCGAGAGGTCTCCGGTCGCGACAGCCGTGGTCACTTCCGCGACGTTGCGCACCTGAGCGGTGAGGTTGCTCGCCATCAGATTGACGTTGTCGGTCAGGTCCTTCCACGTGCCGGAGACGCCCGAAACCTCCGCCTGCCCGCCCAGGTTGCCTTCCGTGCCCACCTCGCGGGCCACGCGCGTCACTTCCGCGGCGAAGGAGCGAAGCTGATCGACCATCGTGTTGATGGTGTCCTTCAGTTCGAGGATCTCGCCCTTCACATCGACGGTGATCTTCTTGGAGAGGTCGCCCTTCGCCACCGCCGTCGTCACATCGGCGATGTTGCGCACCTGTGCTGTCAGGTTGCTCGCCATCAGGTTCACGTTGTCCGTGAGGTCCTTCCACGTTCCGCCCACGCCGCGGACCTGGGCCTGGCCGCCCAGCTTGCCTTCGGTGCCCACCTCGCGGGCCACGCGCGTCACTTCCGAAGCGAACGAGCTCAATTGATCCACCATCGTGTTGATGGTGTTCTTCAATTCGAGGATCTCGCCCTTGACATCCACCGTGATCTTCTTGGAGAGATCGCCGGTCGCAACCGCCGTGGTCACTTCCGCGATGTTGCGCACCTGTCCCGTCAGGTTGTTGGCCATCAGGTTGACGTTGTCGGTCAGGTCCTTCCAGGTGCCGGCCACGCCCTCCACTTCAGCCTGGCCGCCCAGCTTGCCCTCGGTGCCCACCTCGCGGGCCACGCGCGTCACCTCATCCGCAAACGAGCCAAGCTGATCGACCATCGTGTTGATGGTGTTCTTCAGTTCGAGAATCTCGCCCTTCACATCGACGGTGATCTTCTTGGAGAGATCACCCTTGGCGACGGCGGTCGTCACCTCCGCGATGTTGCGCACCTGGGCGGTGAGGTTGCTGGCCATCAGGTTCACGTTGTCGGTCAGGTCCTTCCACGTGCCCGCCACGCCTTCGACCTCGGCCTGGCCGCCCAGGTTGCCTTCGGTGCCCACCTCGCGGGCCACGCGCGTCACTTCCGCCGCGAACGAGCCAAGCTGATCGACCATCGTGTTGATGGTGTTCTTCAGTTCCAGAATCTCGCCCTTGACATCGACGGTGATCTTCTTGGACAGGTCGCCGTTGGCGACGGCGGTCGTGACATCCGCGATGTTGCGCACCTGGCCGGTCAGGTTGTTGGCCATCAGGTTGACGTTGTCGGTGAGGTCCTTCCACGTGCCTGCAACACCCTTCACCTCGGCCTGGCCGCCCAGCTTGCCTTCCGTGCCTACTTCCTTCGCCACGCGCGTCACTTCCGACGCGAACGAGCTGAGCTGATCGACCATCGTGTTGATGGTGTTCTTCAGTTCGAGGATCTCGCCCTTCACATCGACCGTGATCTTCTTGGAGAGATCGCCCTTGGCGACGGCGGTCGTCACCTCCGCGATGTTGCGCACCTGGCCGGTCAGGTTGCTGGCCATCAGGTTCACGTTGTCGGTGAGGTCCTTCCAGATGCCGGCGACGCCCTGCACCTCGGCCTGGCCGCCCAGCTTGCCCTCGGTGCCCACCTCGCGGGCCACGCGCGTCACTTCCGATGCGAAGGAGCTGAGCTGGCTCACCATGGTGTTCGCGGTCTCGGCGTTGCGCTTGAACTGGCCCTTCAACGGCCGGCCGTCCACCTCCATGGAAATCGCTTGCGACAGATCGCCCTCCGCGACCGCCTCGATCACGCGGGCCATCTCGCCCGCGGGGCGCACCAGATCATCCACCAGCGTGTTCACCGAATCGACGAACGTCTTCCATGATCCCGTGACGTCGCCGATGGTGGCCCGCTCGGACGTGCGGCCTTCCTTGCCCACCACGTGACTGACCCGCTCGACCTCGGCGGCCAGCCGGCGGTTGGTTTCGATCACCTCGTTGAGGGTGTCGGCGATTTTTCCCGCGATGCCGGTCCATTCGACGGGGAGCCGGACGGAAAAGTCGCCATCTCGCAATGCGGTGAGTGCTCTGAGAACTGCGCTGGTGTCCAATCCATCCATCTGCGCAGGACGCGCTTCGAGCATCGTCGTCATGAGAAACTCGCTGTCGGCACCATGGCTTGAGGATTGAATCGACCGGCTGCCTTCGGCCGCATCCACGAGAGATGAACACAGGGATGACAACCTACCTTCCGCAAGGGGGTGCCCGCTGTAGGTAAATGACACCAAACTCGCCCTCCGACCCAGTCTCCGCGCGCCGACCTCTTCATCCGGAATGCGGCAAGGGCTCGCGCGCTCAACCCATGAGTTTCCAGTGCCTTGCGGAGCGAATCTGGGATGGGGTGAGGGAGTGGGAGTGCCGAAGGGTCCGGGATTGGTCGCGATTGGTGCGGGATACGTCCCGAGAGTGCAGGGATGAGTCCCGCGTGTCCCGGGTTGCGTCCCGATCATCCGGGGATGGGTCCCGCACTGGCCGGGATTCGACCCGACGAGGCCGGGGGATGTGTGCCGGGATCATGGGATGCGTGATGGGATCAGCAGGATGCGTACCCACAATTCGCGAATTCGTCCCAGGGCGGATGATCCCGCATTTCCAAGTGCGCCCAACGTGGCCAAAGACACCTCGGGCTGCATAACCTCGACCGATGCTCGTTGCCCTCGATGAATCCGGCAGCTTTGCGCTCAATATCGGATCGAGACCTGCTGTTTCGGTCGCGGTGGCTGTGGTGATTCCGAACGATGAGCGGGTATCGCTCCTATCAGCGTTTCGTTCGTTTCGAGGAACGCTAAGACCATCGGAACTGCTGGACAACGAGCCGAAAGGTGGGCAACTGCGTCCGAGATCGAAGGAGCGCTTTTGCACACTGCTGGGGCAACATCCGCGCGTTCAAGTATGTCCATGCATTCTCGATCTTGCGCAATTCCACGGGGACACCGGCGGCAAACTCCGTGACGCCCTTGCTACAGATGTGAGTGCGATAGCCGACCGTTCGTTTGATAAGGGTGACTTGAAGCGCGTCAGCGCTCTGATCAGCCAACTTAGCCCAGTACAAGGCGTCAGACTCTACACGTGGGCACGGTGCCTTGCGTGGGGGTTGCAGCAAGCAATCTTGACACCTGACGTCGGCAGCGCGCTGGATGAGTGGGATCATCGAGAATTCCTGATCGATCCTGTGCAAACGACCACCAAGAGCGATGAAGAAAGCATCTTCGAGGAGATGCTTCCGATGTGGATGGTCGAATGGTCCACGCTGCACCCATTTGAGTTTCTCGATGAGCGAGATCACCCGCATAGTTCATTCCGACATCGATTCGTGCAGGGCGACCGGATCGACCTAGACGAAGTGCTGACAGGGCGAGTGCGATTCGATCACTCATCGAGGGTCAGCGAGTTCTTACAGATCGCGGACATTGCGGCCAATATCGTGTACAGGGCTGCCCGCAACCTCCAGGGTGCCGATCTCGAGATATACCAGCGACTTGTGCAGTGTTGCCCCTACGACGCTTCGCTCGGCGTCGGCCTCATCACTCCACATGTCGACCGAGCAGGCCCGGGCAAGCCGAACCGGTTCTCTCCATTGAGTGCTGCGATGGAGAGAGCCACCCTCGCAAGGGACCGCGTGTTTTGCGGGTAGAATGTTCACTAGAATGCGAGCGATAACGATAGCGCGAACCTTCTTCCTCACGATGGTGATTGGTGGCGCCATCGTCGCCACCGCAATGATCGCCTACTCCATGGGTCTGGCAAACCGCCCAATTGTCAATTCAATGCCACCAAGCGCGCCGCCGCCCGTGCCGTCCAAAGAGACTGCTCAACCGGCGATCCCCTCGACTCCTAAGCCGCCTCCACCCCGGGCGGGCTTGACGTTGCAGCAGGCATTGAGCAAGGGATATGAGGCGGGCGCAGTTGTCGACCTCAATGAGATCGTCGCAGCGTCCTACTTCGGCATCAAACGGTTCGACGAATTATTTGCGGCCAGAGACGACATCGGGGTTGAACAGATGCGACGAAACCGACAAGTGCTTTACCCAAGCGAATATGTGGGGCGCGCTCGAATCATCCGAGTCATTTGGGAGGGCAGAAGCACCGCCTACTGCGAACTCCGCCTGATCGATGATGAATCGGAGGCCATCGTCTGGGTATCAACGTTCGTGATTCGCGAAAATCGATGAAGCATGAAGCGCTCTCTCTTCGTTCCGCGAATCCTCAGCGTTCCCTCCGTGCCTCAGTGGTGAATCCCCACTCCCACTCCCAAAAAATTCGCCAGCAGTTTCGGCCCTTCGACGGTGAGGAAACTTTCGGGGTGGAACTGGACGCCGTCGAGGGTCGCCGGGGGCGACTGCTGTTCGATGTACGCTTTACGCTCTACGCCAGACACCCCCTCGGCGGACTTCGGCGAGCTCAGTCGAGTCGAGCCGCGGGCTAATGCGTCATCGTTCATCGTGCGGGCGGGACGCCCGCACTCCCCCATTTCGGCGTTTTGGCGTTTCGACGTTTCGGCGTTTCCGCCCCTCCACCGCAACCCCATCACTTCATCATCCTTCGTCCACGCGCTCACTTCGAAATCGGCCGGCACCGTGTCGCGCTCCACGATCAATGAGTGATAGCGCGTTGCCGTGAAGGGGTTCGACAATCCTTCATAGATCCCGCGCCCGTCGTGGAAGATCTCCGAGGTCTTGCCATGCATGAGGGTGTGGTGGCGCTTGACAGTCATGCCGCGGACGTGGCCGATGGTCTGGTGGCCGAGGCACACACCCAGGATCGGGATCCTTCCCATGAAGTATTCGATCAGTTGCGGGCAGATTCCCGATTCGGTGGGCGTACACGGCCCGGGCGAGAGGATGAGGTGCGTGGGATTGAGGGCCGCCGCTTCTTCGACGCTGATCTTGTCGTTGCGGATAACACGGATGTCGGGGATGTTCCCCTCTCCCTCGGGGAGAGCCCCCGGATTCAGGGGTGAGGGTGCTTTGAGAGAAGCGACGCGCGCGCGTTGTTCCCCCTCATCCCGCCCTCTGTCTCCACGGCGACTCTTCGACCCGGAGGGAGAGGGTTCGAACGCCCTCACCCCAACCCTCTCCCCAAGGGAGAGGGAGTTGGACAAAAACACCTCGCCGATCCTCTGCACGAGGTTGTAGGTGAAGGAGTCGTAGTTGTCGATGAGAAGGATCATGGGATGCAACCACAGAGGCACTGAGGCACAGAGAAGGGAAGTCATTCAGAAAACGAGAACTGTCGGAATCACGCGCTGATGACCCGGACCTCAAGAGCCCTCAGGTCCGGCGTCTCATCTCTTTACCCCTCAGTGCCTCTGTGTCTCTGTGGTTGCATTCTCTGTGGTTGCACTCTCGCATTCAGTCATCAATCGGCGCGCCGGTGCCGCCGCCCCCGGAAAGTGAAGGCGGCTGGACGCCGCCGCCGAGCTCGGTCAGGCGGGCCTTGGCGCGAACCAGCGCCTCGGCCACTTCCTCGAGCATGCGGTTGAGCTCAGCGCGTTCATCCTCAGTCGCGTTGGCGAGGTCGGCCCGCAGCTCTTCCAGCTTGGTGCGCGCCGCCGCGGTTTTCTCATCGAGCTCCGCGACGAGCTGATCGAGCTGGGCATCGGCCTTGTCGCGGGCGCTGGCCTTGATCTGATCGATCTCGGGCTGGTAGCGCGCGAGCCGGGAGTTGATTTCCTCGACGAACTGCCGCCACGCCGCCTGGGCCTGCTGCGCGAGATCATCGGCCCGCTCGCCGAGGTTCTCCGTCGCGCCAGTGCCGGATCCGTTTCCGGAGGTCGTGTTCGTGGCGCTGTCATCGCCATCGCAGGCGGTGAAGGTCGCAGCGCCGCCGGCGAGGAGTGTAAGAATCAGAGAGACGTTGAGAAGTTTGTTCGTGATCATGGGAAACCTCCGGAGTGCAATGGATTGACGTATGTGAATCAAATGATAGGGGGCGGAATAGTGGCACGGGCGTCCCGCTGCTTTGTAGAACCTCCGGGTGCCATGGGCAAACTCCGGTTTGCCCGTGGTTCGGCGCACGAATGAAAAGACGCCACGGGCAAGCGAGGGTCGCCGCGGCGACCCCATGGCACCCTGATCGATCACTTCACCTCAATCGCAGGCATGTGCCACTGGTTCGGCGGGTGCGTTAGGATGGAGATTGTGACTGAAGTGTTGCAGAATCCTGTGATCGAAGTTCGGAACCTCGTGAAGGAGTTTCCGGGCGTTCGCGCGCTGGATGGCGTCTCTCTCTCGATTCGCGCGGGCGAGGTACACGGCATCGTGGGCGAGAACGGCGCCGGCAAGAGCACGCTGATGAAGATTCTTTCGGGCGTCTATCAGCCGACATCAGGCGAGATCGCGGTGCGCGGGCGGAAGGTTCACCTTCGGAGCGTTCATGACGCCGGCGGCCACGGCATCGCGATGATCCACCAGGAACTGAACCTCGTCGATTCGCTCTCCGTGGCGGACAACATCTTCCTCGGCCGGGAGATGACCCGGCTGCGGATGGTGGATGGCCGAAAGACGCGGGCGGAGGCGGCCAGGCACCTTGACAAGGTGCAGGCCGCGATCGATCCGGGTGTGAAGGTCAGCGCGCTGTCGGTCGCCCAGCAGCAGCTTGTGGAGATCGCCAAGGCGCTTTCGACGAATGCATCGATTCTGATCATGGATGAGCCGACAGCGGTCCTGAGCGAGCGCGAGATGAAATCGCTCTTTGACCTGATCTCGCGTTTGAAATCGCGGGGGGTGACGATCCTCTATATCTCGCACCATCTTTCGGAGGTGCTCCGAATCTGCGATCGGATCACGGTGATGCGCGATGGCCGGCTCGTGAAGACGCTGGACGCGAAGGAGGCGAGTGAGAGGGAGTTGGCGCGGCTGATGGTGGGCCGGGAACTGCGCGAGTTCTTTCCGCCGATCGCGCCCGCGGGCAGTGAAATATTGCTGCAGGTCGATGCAGTTTCGTCGCCGCCGCGCGTGCACGGGGCGTCATTCGAACTGCGCCAGGGAGAAATTCTCGGCTTCGCCGGGCTGATCGGGGCGGGACGGACAGAACTGGCCGAGGCGATCGCGGGCCTGCGCCGGCGCCATGGCTCAGGCGGAGGGACCGTCTGTCTGCGCGGCGACAAGATCGAGGCGAACTCGCCGCGGGATGCGGTGGCGCGCGGGATCGCATATCTGTCGGAAGATCGCAAGGGTCGCGGCTTGACCATGGGGATGGGAGTGGCGGAGAACATCACGCTGGTTTCGCTGCGGAGATACTGCGGGCCGATGCTTCACCGCAAGCGGGAAGAGGAGGCGGCCCGCGGCCACATCGAGCGATTGCGGATTCGGGCGCGGTCGCCACGGCAGAAGATCGAGACACTTTCAGGAGGAAATCAGCAGAAGGTCGCAGTCGCGAAGTGGCTCGAGGTCGAGCCGAAGGTCTTGATCCTCGATGAACCGACGCGGGGTGTGGATGTCGGGGCGAAGCGCGAGATCTATGAACTCATCGCGAAGCTCGCGGCGGAAGGTCGCGGCTGTATCTTCATCTCGTCGGAACTGCCGGAGTTGCTGGGCATGTGCCACCGCATCTGCGTGATGCGCGGTGGAAGAATCGTCACGACGCTGAATCGAAGCGAAGCGAGCGAAGTATTGATCATGCGCCATGCGGCGGGCGTGAAGGGGGAGGCGGCGTGAGCGAAGCGGGAGAGCACAATCCGCCGCGCCTGGGCGCTTCGATGTTGTCACGTCTTCGCTCCATGCCGCCATGGATGGGCGCGCTCATCGCGCTCTTTCTTCTGATGGCCATCACCGGGGTTTTTGAACCGGCGTTTCTGCGGCCGACCAACCTCACGAACATCGTCAATCAGCAGTCGGTGGTGGGCGTGATCGCCGTGGGAATGACGCTGGTGATCATTCTCGGCGGGATCGATCTGTCCGTCGGGTCGCTGCTGGCGCTCGCGGGAGGCGCAGGAATCCTGGCCCTCAACGCGCGGTTCGATCCGCAGAGCGCGGAGTGGAGCGCGATCGGAATCGCGATCGTGGTGACGCTGGCAGTCGGGTTGGCGGCGGGATTGCTGAATGGAGTCCTCATTGCGAAGGGAGGGATCGCACCCTTCATCGCGACGCTGGGCGGACTGGTCGCCTATCGATCGGCGGCGACGTGGATCGCCAACGGCGGGCAATTCTTCGTTGAAGGGTCGCGGTCGTTCCGCGAGCTCGGGCGCGGGATTCCCATTCCCGGCACGAACATCGCGCCGGCGGACGCCGACGTGAAGCCGTATGTGCTGCCGTATTCGATTCTCGTCTTCATCGGCATCGCGCTGTTGGGATCGATTCTGCTCAACCGCACGCGCTACGGACGATATGTGTACGCGATCGGCTGCAGCGAGCGGGCGGCGATCTATTCCGCCGTTCCGGTGGCGCGGATCAAGATCATGACCTACGCGCTGATCGGGCTGGCGACAGGTCTGGCGGCGGTCCTGAACGCGACGCGCTACAACTCGGTGAACAGCGCCAACGCGGGGCTTTTGATGGAGCTGGAGGCGATCGCGGCGGTGGTGATCGGCGGCACGCGCATGCAGGGTGGCGCGGGTGGCATCCTCGGCACGGTGATCGGGGTCATCCTGCTGGGTGTGATCCGCAACGTTCAGGTGATGCTTGGGTTCGAAAGCCACGCGTCCGGGGTGGTGATGGGGGTCATCATCATCGCGGCGGTGCTGTTCCAGCGGCTCGGACGGCGGGAATAGTGTGAGGCCCTCTCCTGGTGGCACGGTCTCCGAGCCGTGTCGGTTTCTCCGGCTCTCCGAGCCGGAGTGTCCTGCGGCTCAGAGAGCCGCAAAAACCCTGACGGGTCAGAGACCCGTCCCACCAACCCCTCGCCATGTCTTGTTACAATGCGCTTCCCGCGCAAGAGGAGATGAAGCCATGATCGATCGCGCTCTGACACTGTCCTCGACCCTTGTTGCATCGCTCGCCCTGCTGATCACCGGCTGCGGGAACGACAGCCAGACCAGCGAAACCGATTCGAGCACGGCAGCGCGCTCAGAAACCGGTTCGGGGAGTGAGAATGAGGAGACCAACGAATCCACCCGCGCGCCCCTGCACATCGGCGTTTCGATTCCGGCGGCGACGCACGGCTGGCCCGCAGGCGTGGGCTGGTGGGCGAAAGAGGCGCAGGATCAATACGACGAATCGGAAGTGATCTGGGAGTTCCAGCGCGCCGGCAGTGCGGCGGAACAGGCCTCGCAGATCGAGGCGATGCTGGAGAAGGGGATCGAGGGCCTGGTGGTTCTGCCCTTCGATTCCGACACTCCCCTGCCCGCGATCCAGCGCGCCAAGGATCAGGGCGTCTATATCGTCAGCGTCGATCGCGGGCTGCGCGAGCCCATCGCCGACATCTACATCGCAGGCGACAACCCGGGCTTCGGGCGCGAGTCGGCCAACTTCATGGTGAACAAACTCAACGGCGCGGGCGACATCGTCATCCTGCGCGGCATGCAGGTGGAGATCGACACCGAGCGCTACGAAGCGGCGATGGAAGTCTTCAACGAGAATCCCGATATCACCATTCTCGATGTGCAGCACGGCAACTGGAACCGCGCGGATGCGCACCGGGTGATGCAGGATTTCCTCACCCGCTACGACCACATCGACGCGGTGTGGGCCAGCGATGACGACATGGCGCTGGGCGTTGAGCAGGCGATCCGCGATGTCGGTCGCGAAGGCGAGATGTGGATTCTCGGTGGCGCCGGCATGAAGGACATTGTCAAGCGCGTGATGGAGAACGATCCGCTCTATCCCGCGGACATCACATATCCGCCGGCGATGATTGCGGCGGGCGTGCACCTGGCGGTGGCGAACCTGCGGGATGGCAACGAGCTGGCGGTGTACGACAGGATTCCGGCCCACCTGCGGCTGGACCGCGATGTGCTGCACGAAAGCGCAGGCGAAGCGGAGCCCGGCCAGCGACACATCAAGCTCGATGTCCACCTGATCACGCCGGAGAACGCGGAAGAGTTTTACTTCCCTGATTCGGTGTATTGAACAGTTGGGTGGCACCACCGACGCGCTTCGCGTCGGCCGTGCGAAAGGTCACGAGCGCCATTCCGACCCCCGTGTCACTGAACGCAGCACGGGCGAGCCGCAGCGGCTCGGCCGTGCCACCCCGCGCCGAGACATGGCGCGCCATGCCTGCAATAATGCCCCACTTCTCAGGAGGAGGCATCGATGCCCCAGAAAGTCGTGCTGGCATACTCGGGCGGCTTGGACACCTCGGCCATCATGCCGTGGCTGCGCGAGACCTACGACTGCGAAGTGATCGCGTTCGTGGGCGATGTCGGCCAGGGCGAGAGCGAACTCGAGGGCATAGAGGAGAAGGCGAGGACATCGGGCGCCAGCGCGTGCTACATCGTCGATCTTCGCGAGCAGTTCATCGAGAACTACGTCTTTCCGACCATTCTGAGCGGGGCGGTGTACGAGGGAAGATATCTGCTGGGAACGTCGATGGCGCGGCCGGTGCTGGCCAAGGCGCAGGTCGAGGTCGCTCTTCAGACCGGCGCGGATGCCGTGGCACACGGCTGCACGGGAAAGGGAAACGACCAGGTGCGCTTCGAAAGCGCCTTCGCGGCGCTCGCTCCCCAACTCAAGGTGATCGCGCCCTGGCGGGAGTGGAACCTCCGCTCGCGCGAGGATCTGCTCAACTACATCGAGAAGCGCGGCATCAAGTCGTCCGCCTCGCGCGAAAAGATCTACAGCCGCGACCGCAACCTCTGGCACATCTCGCACGAAGGCGGAGCGCTGGAGGATCCGTGGAATCCTCCGCCTGACGATGTGTGGATGCTCACGAACTCGATCGCGGAGGCGCCGGAAGAGCACGAGGATGTCGAGATCCACTTCGAGGAGGGCCGGGCTCGCGCGGTGAACGGGCAATCGCTCGCTGCCCATGAGGTGGTGGCGGAATTGAATCGGATCGCCTCGCGCCATGGCGTCGGCCGGATCGACATCGTCGAAAATCGCCTCGTCGGGATGAAATCGCGCGGCTGCTACGAGACGCCGGGCGGGACCGTCCTCGTGGAAGGGCTGCGCGGGCTCGAACAGCTTGTGCTTGACCGCGAGACACTTCATTTCCGCGAACACCTTGGGCTGCGCTTCGCCGAACTGGTGTACAACGGCCAATGGTTCACGCCGCTGCGCGAAGGGATTTCGGCGTGCGTGGAGAAGATTGCGGAGCATCTGACCGGCGAGGTTGTCGTCCGGCTGCACAAGGGAACGGCGACGGCTGTGAGGCGGCGCAGCCCGCATTCGCTTTATTCCGAGCAGTTCGCGACCTTCGGCGAAGAGGAGGTGTACAACCAGAAGGACGCCGCGGGTTTCATCCGGTTGTTCTCGCTGCCCAGCCGGATCGCGGCGATGCAGAAGGTGCAGGAGGCGCGGCTGCATGACTGATCGCGCCGGGAAATCTGCTGCTCCCGGCATGTGGGGGGGGCGATTCGACGAGGCGCCCGACGAGCTCTTCAGGCGCTTCAACGATTCGCTGCCTTTCGATCGCGCCCTGGTGCACGAGGACATTGCCGGTTCGATCGCGTGGGCGGATGGGCTGCGCGATGCGGGTGTGCTGTCGGCCGGGGAATGCAGCGCCATCCAGCAAGCCCTTCGCGACATTGATCGTCAGGTCGCTGAGGATCCTTCCATCATCGAGCGCGCCCGGGACGAGGACATTCACAGTTGGGTGGAGCGCGAGCTCATTGCCCGCACGGGCGATGCCGGCCGGAAGCTTCACACCGGCCGCAGCCGCAACGACCAGGTCGCGACCGATCTGCGGCTGTGGACACGCAGCGCGGTGGATGAGCGGATCGGCGAACTGCGATCGCTTCAGGCGAGCCTGCTTGATCTGGCGGAGCGTGAACGAGAGGTGATTCTCCCCGGCTACACGCACCTGCAGCGGGCACAGCCGATTCTGCTGGCGCACTGGTGCCTCGCCTTTGTCGAGATGGTGGAACGCGATGTCGAGCGGCTGCTGGATGCGCGGAAGCGAATCAACGTGTGTCCGCTGGGCTCGGGCGCCCTGGCGGGGTCATCGTTTCCGGTCAACCGCGAGAATCTGGCGCAGGCGCTGGGGTTTGAATCGATCACGCGCAACAGCCTCGACGCGGTGGCGGACCGGGATTTCGTGATTGAAACACTAGGCGCGGCTGCGCTGTCGATGCTGCACCTTTCGCGGCTGTGCGAGGACCTGATCATCTATAACAGCGCGGAGTTCGGGTTCGTTGAGATGAGCGATGCGGTCACAAGCGGATCGTCGCTCATGCCTCAGAAGAAGAACCCCGATGCGCTGGAACTCATTCGAGGAAAGGCGAGCCGCGTGATCGGCCACCTGACGGGGGCGATGATCATGCTGAAAGGAACGCCGCTGGCCTACAACAAGGATTTTCAGGAGGACAAGCCGGCCCTCTTCGGCGCGATGAATGAATGGTCGATTTGTCTGCGCATGATGACGCGGGTGATCGAATCGTTGCGCGCGCGGCCGGAGGCGTGCAGAATGGCCGCGGCGAGCAGTTATTCCAACGCCACCGCCTTCGCGAATTATCTCGTGCAGCGCGGCGTTCCCTTCCGCGAAGCGCACGATATTACCGGGCGGCTGGTTCGCTCCGCGCTCGAGAGGCGATTGCGGCTGGAAGAATTTTCGCTCGAGGAGATCCGAAAAATTGCCCCTGAGGCGGATGAGGGCGTCTTTCAGTTCATCTCGCTCGAGGCGGCGCTGTCGCAGTGCGATGTTCCCGGCGGCACAGCGCCGATGCGCGTCGAGGCCGCCCTGCGCGAAGCCCGGGCGCGGCTGGATGATGCCCGGAGGCAATGCCCGTGAGTTCGCCGTCGTTCGACGTGGCCATTATCGGGGGCGGTCCGGCGGGCGCCACTGCGGGGACGCTGCTGCGCAAGTACATGCCGGCGCTTTCCGTCATCATCATCGAGAAGGAAACGTTTCCGCGCGAACACGTAGGGGAGAGCCAACTCCCCCTCATCAGCACGATCCTCGACGAAATGGGCGTGTGGGACAAGGTCGAAGCGGCGAACTTTCCGATCAAGGTCGGCGCGACCTACACCTGGGGCCGCGATCCAGCGCCGTGGGATTTCAATTTCGTTCCGCCCGAGCAATTCCGCGATGAAGAGCGACCTGCGAAGTTCGAGGGGCAGCGGCGATACACCGCGTTTCAGGTCGATCGCGCGATCTATGACGACATTCTTCTGCGTCATGCCCAGTCACTCGGTTGCGAAGTTCGTGAAGGAACACAAGTTGTCGAAGTGATGCGTGATGGCGACCGCGTCGAGGGATTGCGGCTGTCCTCGGGGGAAACCATCACTGCCCGCTATTACATCGACGCCAGCGGGACAGTCGGCCTGGTGCGGCGCACTTTTGACATCCCTGTCGATTCGCCCGAGCGCCTTCGCAATGTCGCGTTCTGGGACTACTGGGAAAACGCGGAATGGGCGGAGGAGATCGGCATCGGCGGCACGCGCGTGCAGGTCCGCTCGCTGCCCTACGGGTGGCTCTGGTTCATTCCGCTCGGGCCGACGCGCACCAGCATCGGCCTCGTCTGCCACGCAGAACATTATAAGAAGTCGGGCAAGCGGCCGGAGGAGATTTATCGACAGGCTCTCGCGGATGAATCGCTCATCGCCAGTCTGATTGCGGAAGCAACGCCCGAAGGGAATGTCCGCTCCACGAAAGACTGGTCATTCGTCGCGGAACGGCTGTGCGGGGAAAACTGGTTCCTCATTGGCGAAGCGGCGGGCTTTGCTGATCCAATCCTCGCTGCGGGCCTGACTCTCGCACACACTAGCGCGCGGGATGCGGCATACACTATCATGGAACTCGAGCGCGGCGAGCACGAGCGCGACTGGCTGCTCAAGCGATTCGACGACAAGAACCGCGAGTCGATCTATCACCACATCCGCTTCGCGATCTACTGGTATTCCGCCAACGGGCTGCAATCCGACCTTCAGGAGTATTGCCAGGAATTGGCCGCGAGCGCGGGGCTGCGGCTGAACCCGCGCGACGCCTTTCAGTGGATCAGCCAGGGCGCGTTCACGACCGAAATCGTCGGCAATCCCTCGATCAGCTTCTACGACCTCACCAGCATTCACGATCTCGTCAATCGCTTCGGCAAAGGCAATCGCACGCAGAACTGGCTCATCGACGGGTTCAGCGTGTTCGATCTCAACCTGCACAACGCCAGTCAATCGTTCGTCGGCGATCTTGCGAATGGTCGGATCAGGAAGGTCCCCTGCTACGTCAAGGGCGAGCGCAAGCTGCCGCTGCACGAGTTCTATGGGCTGGTGGTGGATGTGCTCCGCCAGAGCAACGACGCCATGACGATACTCAACCTGACGAACAACGCCATCGAGATGATCTTCCCGCCCGCCCATCACGCTTACGCGCGCAGCAGGGTGCTCGAAGTGCTCGAATCGCTGGTGCTGGAGGGTTGGGTGATCGCGAAGCACAATCGCAAGCGGCAGCCGCTGCGGCTGTCGCCGCGGGCGGAGACGATCACATCAAAGGCGTGATGATGGCGGGCGATGGTATCATGCGCCGCATGAAGCACCATCACCTCTGGATCATTGTTGTCTCGGTTCTCGTGGTTTCGAGCGCCGCGGCATCCGCGCACGATGAGATGGCGCAGGAGATCGTCCGCGAGGCTCACAACCCGCCCCACCAGCGCTCGGATGACCGCGCCCGTTTCACCACCAACCGCGCCAGCGACATCGTCCTGCCCCTGCCCAACGAGGAAGATGCCTTCTTCTTCGTGGTCTATGGCGATCGCACCGGCGGACCGGCGGAGGGTGTGAGATTGCTCGCGCAGGCTGTGAACGACACGAATCTCCTCGAGCCGGACTTCGTCATCACGGTGGGCGACCTCGTCGAGGGATACAACGAGCGCGAGGAATGGCTGGTGCAGATGCGCGAGTTCAAGGGGATCATGGATCATCTCATCTGCCCGTGGTTTCCCGTGTCGGGGAACCACGACATCTACTGGCGCCCCAGCCAATCCGCGCCGCCGGAAGAGCACGAGAAGGACTACGAAACGCACTTCGGGCCGCTCTGGTACGCATTCGAACACAAGAACTGCTGGTTCATCGCGCTCTATTCGGATGAAGGCGATCCCGAAACAGGCGAGCGCAGTTTCGAAAAGCCGGAAAGTCAGCGCATGAGCGACGTCCAGTTTTCGTGGCTGGTGGAAACCCTCGCGAAAGCGCGGGATGCCGAACACATCTTCATCTTTCTGCACCATCCGCGCTGGCTGGGCGGGGGATATGGCGATGACTGGGACCGGATCCACCAGGCGCTGAAGGAGGCGGGCAACGTGACCGCCGTGTTTGCGGGGCACATTCACCACATGCGCTATGACGGGCCGCAGGATGGCATCGAATATGTCACCCTGGCGACAGTCGGAGGAGTGCAGGAGTCAAAGGCTCCCGAAGCCGGCTACCTGCATCAATTTCACATCGTGACTGTTCGTGAGAATCAGATCGCGCTGGCTTCAATCCCTGTTGGCGAGGTGATGGATGTCCGGGCCATCACGGGACAGGTGAGCGAAGAGTGCGCTGCGCTGGGCGATCTTCAAGTGGAGTTCAATTCGACGATCGATCTGCCTTCCGATGGCAGCGCGGCACACGAGATGCGCATCTCGTTCGTCAATCCAGTGTCGCGGCCGATTGAAGTGACGATGGCCCCCGAGAGCGCGGATTCGCGCTGGCGATTCGTGCCTGACCATGCGCACGCGATGGTCGAGCCGGGAGCGCGGGCGGAGTTCTCGTTTCATGTGGCGCGGGCCCCCGCGCCCATCGATGACACGTGGCATCCCCCCGTGGCGGTGGTGGATATCGACTATCTCGCTGAAACAGCCCGGTTCGCGATTCCCACCAAACGGCCGGAGTTGCCGCTGCTGGTGGATCTGCCGGCCCCGCCGGTCCCGGCTGCGGAGCAGGCTCTTGCGCTCGACGGCCGCGATGATTGCGCCATGATCGCGAGCGCCCGTATTGATGTTCCCGATGGTCCCCTGACGCTCGAATGCTGGCTGCGGCCGGAGCAGTTCGCGGAGCGAACCGGCGCCATCACCAAGACTGAAATGTCTGAGTATGGGATCTTCGTGAATGATGGCGTGCCGACATTCCTGATTCATCTTGCCGACAGATATGCTGCGGTTGCTGGCGACCGTGCGTTGCCAATCGGAGCGTGGTCACACGTTGCCGGCGTGTATGACGGGACCGAAGTTCGACTCTACGTGGATGGACGGCTGGTGGGCCGTGAAGAACGAACGGGAATGAGGCGGCGGAACGATCTGCCGCTCATCATCGGCGCGGATGTTGACAGGCGCGGCAATCCGATGTCCTTCTTGACCGGGGAGATCGATGGTGTGCGGCTGTCCACGACAGCGCGCTACACAGGCGAACAGTTTGTGCCCGAGCGACGCGTGCGCGCGGATGAGCACACCACCCTCCTCTACAACTTCGATGCGTTGCAGGGCCGCTGGATCTTTGATGAATCGGAGAACGCCGCGCACGCAACGGTTCGCGGCGGCGCGATTGTGACACAAGAACTGCCCGACGAATGAGCTCCCCCCTCATCATCTCGACGTGGTCGTTCGGCCAGCGCGGCAATCGGGCGGCGTGGCCGATTCTGGCGGCGGGCGGCTCGGCGCTCGATGCAGTCGAATGGGCCTGCACCGTCATCGAAGCGGATGAGGAAGTGGATTCCGTCGGCCTCGGCGGCCTGCCGGATGCGACCGGTGAGGTGTCGCTCGATGCAGCCATCATGCTGAGCCCGTCGAAATCGGGGAGCGTCTGCTATGTGCGGAAATACCTTGAGGTGACGTCGTTGGCGCGGCGGGTGATGGAGAAGACGCCGCACGTGATGCTGGCGGAGGAAGGAGTTGAGCGGTTCGCGGCGGAGCAGGGCTTCGCGCCACGAGGTCTTCTCACTGAAGAGGCCCGCGCGAAGTGGATGCAATGGACGAATGATTCTGCGCGAAAGATGCCGGATCAGGGCCGCGACAGCGGACTGTCTTCCAGTGGCACAGGCGTCCCGCCTGTGATGCCTGAGACCGGCTCGATGCCGGTCGCGGGCATGCGAATCACGGACATCGCCGGGAAGTCGCCTCGCCCCGTCGATACAGGTTCGCCTGCCCTCTTCGATGAAAACCGCTGGAAGAATCTTCATGACACGATCGGCGTGCTGGCGCTGGATGCGGATGGCGTGCTGGCCGGCGGGTGCTCGACCAGCGGCATGCCCTACAAGCTGCCGGGGAGAGTGGGCGATTCACCGATCATCGGCCACGGTCTTTATGTCGATCCCGAGGCGGGCGCGGCAGTGGCGACCGGCACGGGCGAACTCATCATGGGAGTCTGCGGTTCGTTCTTGATCGTCGAACTGATGCGTCAGGGTGCTACGCCGCAAGCGGCGATCGCGGAGGCACTGCGGCGCATCGAAAAGAATGATGAGCTGCGTCCCGAGCACCAGGCGGCGTTCCTCGCGCTGCGGCCGGATGGGGAATGGTCAGCGGGCGCGCTCCGGCCCGGGTTCAGGGTGGCGGTGCGGGATCAATCAAGCGATGAAATCGTTTCACCCCTGTACTCGCATCGCAGCGATTGAACTCATCTCCCATTACCCGCCGCCGGGGCGGGCCGAGCCCGTGCCCATGGGCGCGCTGGTGGGCACCGGCCCGCCGAGGCGGCCCTGCTGATAACCCTCGGGAATCTCGAGTGTGAACACCGCGGGATCGACCTCGGGATTCAATTCGAGACTCGTGACTGTGAGAACAGTCGCGCCCCATTTTCCATCGACATCGTCATCGATGCGCTCCACGCGACGCGGCAGATGATCCTCCACGCCGAAGCACCACCGCGCGGACTGCGCCGGATCGATGTCGTATTCGACATAGACGACATTGCAGAGCACATCGCCGACCATGGTCTGGCCTTCAAGCGTCTGCACGCGGGCGTTGATCTCATCTTCGAAGGGAGTGGGATGGCCGAACTCGCGCATGTTGAGGTTCTGCGCGCCGCCCAGCACCTGGCCGTCGTTCGCCCCGCCGTGCGATTCGTAATATCGCTGGCGCTCGGGGTCGAGGCGCACGATCTTCTGGCCGTTGAATGTCGCGATGAAATCGACAGCGCCGCGGTCGGCCTGATTGACGGTGAAGAACCATCCTTCACCCCGGATCATGACGAGCTCGGGGTCCTCGGCGTCGCGCAGCTTGACAACATCGCCTTCCGCGACCGGCGCGCGACCGGCGAGGGCGCCCACACCGCGGAACTCGGCGTGGTAGTTGGCCGAGTTGAGCGCGCGGGTCGCTTCATCGGCGGCCTTGAGAATCTGCAAGACCCGCGCATCCTCCGGCTGAGTCTCCTGGTTGGCGCCTCCAGCCCCTGGTGGAGTCGATCCAGGCGGCGGAACATCCTGCGGGGCGAGGAAGAAGACCGGCAACAGGATGGATGTGATGAGGATGGGATGCATTTCGGATCTCCTTGCGGATTCATGCGGGCGCGATGGAGGATGATACCGCAACAGCGAGATTGGGTTTGCGACGGTGACGGATCGCATCGCTCCATTGGCCATCGAGGCCATTGGAGCGATCACAGGCGGGACGCCTGTGCCACTGACCCCTGTGCCACTGACGGCGGATGGAACGTCCGCTCTCCCCAGTGGCTACAGCCGCTGCGCCTGCTCTTCCGCGTGATATGAACTCCGCACCAGAGGCCCGCTTTCGACCACACGGAAGCCGCGCTTCAGGCCTTCCTGCTTGAAGATGAGGAACTGCTCGGGCGTCACCCAGCGGTCGATCGGGAGGTGGTTGCGCGTCGGCTGAAGATACTGGCCGATGGTGAAGATGTCGGTCTGCGCGCGAGCGCGGATGTCATCCATGAGGGCGAGCACTTCATCATCGCGCTCGCCGATGCCGGCCATGATGCCGGACTTCGTCACCATGCCCGCTTCCTTCGCCTGCACCAGCACGGCCATGGTGCGGTCGTATTTGGCCTGCGGGCGGACCGCGGGGTGCATGCGCTGCACGGTCTCGAAGTTGTGGGCGAAGATCTCGGGCTTGGCATCGATCACAGTCTGAATCGCGGCGCGATCGCCCTTGAAGTCGCCGGTGAGGACTTCGACCGTCATGCGCGGGCAGGCCTCGTGCACGCGCTCGATCGTCTCGGCCCAGATCGCGGCCCCGCCATCTTCGAGATCATCGCGATCGACGCAAGTGATGACGACGTGCCTGAGGTTCATAAGCGCGAGCGATTCCGCGACCCGTGCGGGTTCATCGAGATCGACGGCCAACGGCTTGCCGGTCTTGACGTTGCAGAATCCGCAGGAGCGGGTGCAGATGTCGCCCAGGATCATGATGGTGGCGGTGCCGCGGCTCCAGCACTCGCCCATGTTGGGACACGATGCCTCCTGGCAGACGGTGTGCAGCTTGTGGGCATCGACGATGGTCTTCAGCCGCTCGTAGCCCGGCCCGCCGGGGACCTTGGCGCGCAGCCACGCGGGCTTGCGGCGGATGATTGATGATTGATGATTTACGATTGCAGCTTCGTCCCCTGTGGACTTGTGGATTTGCGGACTTGTGGACTTGTCAGTCGCCGGCCTGTTGTTCAACACCAGCGAGGTCAGACTGACGACGGGCGAGGGAAGGTTGCGGGCTGTGTCGCCGCCGAGGGGCCGCGGGTGGCGGGCCAGCGTGCGCGCGACAGCAGCCGGGCTGGCGGGGCGCGGTTGCGCGGGAATTGTGGCGGGCAGTCCCTCGGGCATATCCATGACTTTAGGAGAGATCGGCACAGAACGCGGGAACGGTGAATTGTGATGGACGCGCACCTTGAGGTTTCCCCTCACCCCCTGCCGCTCTCCCGGAGGGAGAGGGAGCAGCCGGAGGGTCCGAATAGAATTGGCCGTGAAGGGCGATCCCGCGGTCATTCTGCTCTCGGGCGGGCTGGACAGCGCCACCGTGCTGGCCATGGCGCGGAGCGAGGGCTGTCGCTGCTTCGCGCTGTCGATCGATTACGGCCAGAGGCACCGGTTCGAACTGGAAGCGGCCAGGCGGGTGGCGCGGAGCATCGGCGTGGAGGATCATGTCATCACGTCGATCGATCTGCGCGCGTTTGGTGGTTCAGCCCTGACGGATGAGGCGATCGAGGTGCCGAAGGATCGGCTGGTGGAACGGGTCTCCGACCCGTCTGCATTGGTGGAACGGGTCTCCGACCCGTCTGGGTTTCTGCGGCTCTTCGAGCCGCAGCATCCTCCGGCTCAGAGAGCCGGAAAAACCGATCACGGCTCGGAGAGCCGTGCCACGACCATCCCCCCCACTTATGTCCCGGCGCGCAACACGGTGTTTCTTTCAATCGCGCTGGCGTATGCAGAGACGATCGGTGCATTTGACATCTTCATCGGCGCAAACGCGATCGACTATTCGGGCTATCCCGATTGCCGGCCGGAGTTCATCGCGGCGTTCGAGCGCGTGGCCAACCTGGGAACAAAGGCGGGTGCGGCTGGCACAGATCATGGTGGCACGGGTCTCCGACCCGTGCGGCATCAAGGCCCGTTTCACGTTCACGCGCCGCTGATTGAGATGACGAAGGCCCAGATCATTCAGCGCGGCGTGGCGCTCGGAGTCGATTACTCGCTCACGCACAGTTGCTACGACCCTGATCCACGGAAAGGCGGGGCCTGCGGCCGCTGCGACAGTTGCATCCTCCGCCGGCGCGGGTTCGAGGAGGCGGGGATCGAAGACCCGACGATATACTCGACGGCGGGCACGCGATGAGCGAGTCGCTCCCCATCGCAGAGACCTTCGCATCCATTCAGGGTGAGGGCATGCTTGCGGGCATACCCTCCTTCTTCATTCGCGTGAGCGGCTGCAATCTGCGCTGCGTGTGGTGCGACACGCCCTATGCCTCGTGGAATCCCGAGGGCGAGGTGCAAACAATCGAAGACTTGGTTGAGCAGGCGAGGCAGTCAGGCGCTCATCACATCGTCATCACCGGCGGCGAGCCGATGATGTTCCCGCAGATCGAGCCACTGTGCGCTGCACTGAGGAGAGTTTCGAGCGATCAACCACGGGCAAGCGAAGCGCTTGCCCATGGCACCCAATGCCACGATCACAGGCGGGACGCTCTCCCCGGCGAGTCTTCGACCTGTGCCACTGATTCTGACGGCGGGCGGGACGCCCGCCCTCCCCAAACGCATGTCACGATCGAGACGGCGGGAACGATCTTTCGCGAGGTCGCGTGCGATCTCATGTCGATCAGTCCGAAACTGAGCAACTCCACACCCGGTGCGGAGCACGGGGCATGGGCGCGGCGGCATGAAGAGCGGCGGCTGGATTTCGCGGTGCTGCAACGGTTCATCGACATCTATCCGCAGCGGCAGTTCAAGTTCGTCATCATCGGCGAAGACGATCTCGCCGAGGTCGATGCGATTCTCGCGAAGCTGCGCGGCTGGCGGAACGAGGAGATCTTTCTCATGCCGGAAGGGACAACAAATCCCGCGCCGGAACGCCGCGCAGTGGTCCTCGAAATGTGCCGGGCCCGCAACTGGCGCTACGGCCATCGCCTGCACATCGAGCTTTTCGGCCACGCGCGCGGCACGTGATCCCCGCCGACCGATTACGACCCAACGATGCTGCTGCAGCGCTTCCGACCGCTATGAGACGCCACCCAGCGACATTCTCACATTCTTAAGAATGCGAGAATGTCGCCGCGGCGGGTCACACCGGATCAGCGCGGAACATTATCACCACGCGCCGGACGGTATGATGGATTCTGCGATGATCGGGAGCCAGCCCAAACGAACTTTGTCGCTCAGCGCGCTGGTCGAGGCCTGGCTGGGGCTCAGCCGGCCCGTGGCGCGCGATGCCATCGAGCGGGCGGAGTTCACGCCCGACCACTTCGAGTCCTATTGCGCGCGCTGCGGCGAATCCGTCGGCCCCGGCGAGGCGATGCCGGACGGCTGTGGCGAATGCCGGCGAAAGCCCGCGACCGCGGACCGCGTGATCCGTCTGGGGCGCTATGACTCGCCTCTGAAGGAGTGGATTTCCGGGATCAAGTATGAGGGCTGGACCGAGATGGGCGAAGCGCTGGGCGCGCTCTTGGCGCAGCGAATCGCCGCGAGCGCCGCGATCGATCCGGCACAGGCCATCGTCGTTCCAGTGCCCATGCCGTGGCAGCGCCGCCTCTATCGCGGGATCGATCACGCGCGATTCATCGCCGAGGCCGCCTCGCGCCACCTGCACCTTCGACTTTTCCCGATTCTCACCAAGCGCAACGGCGAGCCGCAGGTCGCCGTGGCGACCGCCACCCAACGCCGGCGCGGCCGCAAGGATTGGATCCGCATCCGCCGCCGCATGGGCGGCTGGCCGCTCGACGGCCTGCACGTCATTCTCGTGGATGATGTCAGAACGACAGGAACGACGTTGCGCACTTGCGCGCGGCTCTTGCGGGGGCTGGGCGCGGAGCGAACCGTCGCGGCCGTCTTGGCCGTCACCGATTCACCCGCACGGCGCGGAGGCAGCGCCTCCAGCAATTCCATCGCTGCCGGCACGGCGCCTCAAAACTCGATCTGGATTCCCAAGCCCACCATCCAGCCAAACTCCAGCTCGCCTTGAGGACCGACTTCAGCATCGGTGAAGAGACCGGTCGCATCCAGCACCAGGCGTGCATTGCCGCTCTCGTTCAAAGCCAACCCGAGCCCGGCGCTGACTGCTGCCGCCAGCGACGTGTCCACATCGCCGCCGAAAATCGGCCCGAGCCTGGCTTCGACATATCCATCGAGGTCCTCAGACACCTCATCGCGCAATCCGGCGCCGAACGAGATGAAGTTGATCCGTGATTCATCCTCGTGCTGGACAATCCGCGTGCGCTGCACATTGCGGATGATGATCTGACCGGTGTTCGGATCGATTCGGATGATCTGCTTGAAGAAGGTTTCCTCCTGCTCGAACTGGTGCGCCACGCGACCGTAAAAAGTGCCGCCGGTCAGATAGCTGTGCTCGCTGAGCGCAAGTCGCAGGCGGGCCTGGGCCGCAAAATCGGGATCGTCGCCGATGTTGTCACCGCTGAACCCGCCTGCACCGGCGGTCAGGAGCGCGGTCCACAGCTCATCGCGCTCGCTCAAGTCATCGGTGCGTTCGTCATCGGTCACAACGACGGGAATAGTGTCAGTCACCGGCGGCTGGTCACCCTGATCCTGCGCCGCGGCAGAGTTGCGGCTGCTCAAGAACACGATGGCGGCCGCGCCCATGATCGCCCTGGCGCGCCTTTCCACTCCCGAGTTCGGCCCGAGATGCATGTCGGCCCCCTTTCCCGGCGCCGGTACTCTGCCGCGCCGTCTCCGCTCTCGCAAGCCGGCTGGTGGAACACCCTGCGTCATTTCGCGCAGTACAGCGGCGCCGTTGAGCAGTCCACACCCAATCAGCGCCACGCAGCCGCGGAAAACCCGATTCTTCGAACGAAAACCCGACCGGCGAGGGGTGGCACGTCCTGTGCGGCATACCTCATCAGCAGTGTGGGATGGAAGAAAAGGAAAGGGGTGACCCATGCGTTTCACACATCACAATCGAACATTGATTGCAATGCTGGCCATCGTTGCCCGCTCAGGGTTTTCACACGCCGCGGACACGCCGCGGCAGCCGAATTCTCCGCACCAGGAAATCGCGGCCATTGGGGCTGATATCAACGACCAGGGCCGCCCTGTGACCAGCCGGATCGAGCTCACGCGCGACCAGCTTCGGACGATGACGGTGCACGTGCCCGAGGGGACGCGCGCCTACCTCGCAGGCCGACTCGACGACGAACTGCCCGATGTGATCGCCTGGTACCGGGCTTCAGACTGGCGACTGCTGGCCGCTGTCGAGCTGCGTACGGTGCGGGTCGCGCCGCCACACGAGCAAGCTGTGCGAATGGATGCCGCGACGGCGGAGCGCGGCAGCGCGCCGGCCCTTATCACCATCTCCGCGCCCGAAAACGATCCGGCGCTTCTCATGCCCCGCGGCGAGGTGACGATCGCGCGCGAAGGAGCACGTGATCGCTTTGCCCTCATGCCACTCCTGTCATATGAAGGGTCGTCCGTGCTGATGACTCTGGCGCCCAGCGCGCCCTGCGATCTTCTCCAGTCGGAGCGGCTGGAGGTGCGCGTGATGGACGAGCATGGCAAGGTGGCGCACAGCGGCAGCTACGCTGCGGCGGGCGGCGATGTGCCTTCGCGCATCGAGGCCGGCGCAGGTCGAACCGATCAGCCCATCCCCGTCCGCGCTTCCAACTTGTCAGACTATGACAAGCTGATCTCGGGGAAGCCGATTGCGCCCACCGAATGGGCGAATGGCGGCGGGCACGATGTGCGGACCATCAAGGTGCCCGCGGGCGGCGCCGCCGACTTTCCCGCCGTCTCGAGCTCGCAGGGCGGAACGTGGCAATTTGCGACCGGCGAACGCACCCTCGGACGCGCGAATCAACCGGACCGGGAGGATGTTCAAGACGACGTCACACTCGACGGCGATCCGGCGCGCGGCCCGGTGGTTCAGGATGAGAATGGCGTCGTGCAACTGCCCTACCGCGGGCGCCGCAGTATCTCTCGCATCCATACGAATCGCGAGGATGTGATCGGGACGATTGACGAACCGAATCAGGGGACTGGCGGGAACAATGGCAACGCCGGCAACCGCGCCGGCGGATCGAGCGGCGGGTCGAGCAACGGCGCTGCCATCCTCG
>Ga0326597_10001350_pt1 | contig 40106 bp, 33 predicted proteins | sample RVTome_12_FD_203789 | JGI IMG/M metagenome (GOLD analysis project Ga0326597, IMG submission 203789) | Soil microbial communities from uranium-contaminated site in the Upper Colorado River Basin, Wyoming, United States - RVT100D185 | ecosystem: Environmental > Terrestrial > Soil > Contaminated >... | reverse complement strand
AGCCCCGCCACCGCCGGCTCGCCCTGCACCCCACAGGTGAACGGCGGCAACCCCGAAAATCCCTCCGGCCTACTGTCCCAACAGGCTTTGCCGCGGCCGCAGAAAATCAGAGCCGACGATCAGGGGCAGGGGGTGCCGGCTTGGCTTCGAGCCCGTTGTTATCGATGATCGTCCGCACGGTCAGGTCGATCGGCTTCCCCAGGAGGACCAACGGGGGAGGATCCACTGCATCTACGGAGTCGATCGCGATGTCCGTTTCGTAACACTCGGGATCTGCAAGATGGCCAACGCAAAAATCATGAATGATGGGCTTCAAGTCGACCGTCGCCTCGGAATTGCTCAGATTATCCGATATCGTAGCGGCACTGGCATCCGGTTCGAATGGAAAATGGATGGGACTCTGGGAACTGCCTTGGAGTTTCTCGCTGTCCGTACCGTCCGCGTTATAGACTCGCATCCTCAGAGGACTGGGCAAAGTGAAGTTCATTATTGATGAACTATAGACGTCGATGACCTCGACACCCACATCAGGACGGCCATCTGGATACCCCCCTGCCGGCTTCAAACTGACCGAGGCGAAATCATAACCGAGTGTCCCCCCGTCCACGAAGGTCAGGTAAAGAACGATAGCTTTTGCCGGGTTATACGGGTAAAATTTAATTTCGGGTATTGGATCGACGTCGGCCGCCGCATTCAATGTGGTTGCGGACAGCAACCCGAAGAGGAGTGCCGTCCGAAATACAACCCTCTTTCGAAACACCTTAATAGACTGTGTAGTGAGTCGTGATCTCATCTTGTTCCCCTAGGTTTTATAGACAATCCGGGTTGCCGGTCAGCACGCCGCAAATCCGTCTAATATCGAGGAATCTCGGAAACTTATTATCAACCATCAAGTCGTTCGCCGGAGGGTCAAATGTATAGAAGGATTGACCGCTCGTCTTGGGGTTCTGGCTGACAAACTCTTGACATTCCTTTAGAGCGCCATCGGGATCGCTCGCTCTCGCTGTTTCACAGTCCGCCGAGTTATCGAATACATTCGGATTCACCGTCGCCTGCCAGTACCCGCCGTCACAACTACTATTGGGATTCGCGCCGGCTCTGGCATTACAGTATTCGTCTGCCAGACCATAAGCAGCGTGGCCCAATTCATGCACGAACGGCGAGAAGCCTACGGTCGCCTTAAAAGGTATCAGGACGTGATTTTCATCGAATCCAACCGTCTGGATACTCGCGACACCATCTTTCGAACAATCTCGCAAATCTTTTCTGTGTAAGATCCCTGCGGCATCACTAAACGTGTACTCGGTAGCCCAGTTCCCGGGCGCTGTTCGGTTGCAGTTTGGTGGCACGTATCCCCCCACGGACCCGGTGTCTTGCGCAATCCAAAAGTTCACTTGGTCTTGAGTATCCAAGAAGACCAAGCCGGAGAGATAATAGAGATCGATCATGTTTTTCGCGTCTTGCAGAAAGACGTTGTCCATGGCGCCGGAATAGGCATTGTCGGGTATCAAGACAATGTCCTTTCGTTGGTCCTCTGGCCCGGTTTGAATAACCGGTACGGCACGGCTCCCTTGGGGCACGCCGACGCTGACCGTTCTGTACCCTGAAAAGGCGACCTCATCGGGATCAACATTGCCGTTGTTGTTTTCATCGTTGATCGCAGTACAACTGTAGTTGAAGTCGGGATCGTTGAACGGCCCAGCAGTATACGATGCGAATGGCGTATCGTTCTCTTCGAGCACAGCCGAACTCGTACCTTGCGTGATCTGAATCTCGTCAACAATCCGTGGTTCGAGGTTATCACCCAACGCGACGGCCGTGATTTTCACCTGGTCACCGGGTTGCGGCCAAATGGGCTCGTGAATGCAGTGAACGTGTACGCCACCGCTCTGGTTGAAGCCCACGATGTCGACGGTGAAATGGATGGTCGCATTGCCGTCGGCCTCACCGTTTCCGGTACTTTGCAGAGAGGCGCCACAACTTCCTGACAACTCGCCGTTAAAGGTGCACGTCTTTAGATCCAGCGTGATGTCTACGTTGGTGCCTGGCCCGTTTTCAATGTCCGCCTGATCATCGTTGCCGTTGAGAAAGTCGTCTTCGTCAAAGATTTTTATCGTGATGGGCACCGTACCTTTTGTCGGGTCGACAAATTTGGTAAAGAACCAGTCGGATCTCCCCGCGTTTAATAGGCCGGGCTCGATACTATTGAGGCCTTCGAGCGCTTGTTGGCCGGGCGTGCCGTAGTTGTTGGTGGTCGTTCCATCGATCGTCACTTCCGCATAAAAATCGGTTCCGGAGTTGCTATCAAAGCTGACCTGCGCCAGTAGACTGTCGATCGTGACCTTGACCTCGAAGCTATAGGCGATGGCATCGTTTGCGTTAACCAAGAATGTTGATATCAACAGGACTATGAACGCGTTGAACGTCGCGTTGCGTACGGTGCTGGGCAGGCGGTTGTCTCCTGACATCGTCAGGAGATTGGGGGGTGAAGCGTCATTCGCCCGGCCGGTTGGGAACCGCTGTTCGTGGCAGGACATAAACTTTCCTCCGTTGGGGTTCGTTGTCACGGGACGCTTTATGATGGTCGGCGATCGTCGCGGCGCGCCCGTACATCGCGGGCAACGAGCCGGGGGAGAGTGATTGGTAGGTCTGCGGTGGATTGCGGCGGCCGCGGGGCGAGGGTGAGCGGGCAACAAGTCGGCGGGACCAGTCTTGCCGGCGCCGAGAAGCGGGCGTCTCGGACGCATCACTGGCGCGGAGACCGGGGCCTGCCCGCCGGAGAGCGTGATCGAGGGCCACGACCAATCCCTGCCGGGCATAGTGGCGGGCCGCCCTGGCCGCCGTACGGCCGTGCAGCATTCTCACTTCGGCGAGGGACGGCGGAACGCTGCGGACGTTGCCGAGCCTTCGTGATGGTACCGACCACGCTCGCGCGGGCGCGTGCACTGGGTGCGATAGATTCGACATACGGCCTCCTCCCATGGGCGCGGGTGTGATCCAACAGGCGCGGCCGACTTCGGGTGCTACGAGACGACGTACCCTCGTTCATCAAACGAAAACGCTGCTGCGTCGAGGGCCGTGTGATTTGCGTGGGGCGCGGCGGGACTCGGCGACGGTGCCGGAGAAGGCAAGTCCCGCGCCCTGTGTGGACACGACAAGCAAACGTTGTACCACAGATCAGGCATCGTCTCTGCGCACCGGAACCCACTGAAAACAAAAGGCCGTTTTCCATAGCCATCGTCTCCTCTTGAGATCACCGCCGCGGCTCCCACGGTGCGGGCAGAGCGAACCGACAAGAACCTGGACAGGTTCACGGCCAAAGGATTGAGAAGGCGATGTAATAATCCGATGAAAATGGCTGTGTTATTTCTCATTTTCGCGGCGGCCTCGGCGACTCCCTATCCTGTAAAAATGCTGAACACCCATGTCGACCGGGCTGACCCCGAGACAAAGTGCACGGCATCGAGTCTCGCGCGGGACGCAGGGCGTCCATCCCCCGGGCGCGCGGGGCTACCGGCGGCCGATTTCCGTGCCGCGAGGCGATCTCCCCGCGTAATGGCTCCCGCCTCGCGGTCCCACGTCATCCGCGGCCGCAACAGACCGCAACCCTGTCCGCTCCAACCTTGCGATCGACCAGGATTTCCGGCGATCTGCGCCACGGGCTGATGATCTGTCGTCCGAAACCGCGCTGCTCAATGGTCGGACGGCAGCTAGCCAGCCCCGGCGAGTCTACTTGTACGCCGTGGCGAGCCGGGCTACGAGCTTGGGCACGGTCTCCCGGTCGCGGCGAGAGGTGTCACCGAGGTGGCGGACCGAAGTCCGCCCTAGCCGTGGCACCTAGCAGGCGGCCCCGCCATCACCGACCGGCGCCCGTCCGACCCAGGACGTGCAGCTTCGCCAGACAGCCCATCACCATCAGGGCGATCCCCATCGTGAACAGGGGCATGAGTTGCACCCCGGCGAGGTAGTACGCACCGGAGAGGCGGACGGCTCCGCTTACCAGACACACCGCGATCCCCACGACCCCCACCACATTGCCCGCCAGTCCGATGAGTCGGTCCATCCTCATGCCTCCTTGTCACGAATCGCCACCAAGCCCCACGCCACTGGCCCAACATTACCCCGCCACCACCGCCGGCGCACCCACCACGCATCCCACCAACGGCACATTCATGCTCTCGCCAACACGGCCGGTAGGAGTTGGCGGAGTTGGTGGAGCAACACGGAGAACATCACCGGGTCGGGGCGCTCGCTCGCCATCAGGGCGGTGAGGCGCTCGCGAAAGGCGCGCAGGGGCTCGCTCCGCTCCTCCAGAAACCGGCCCACTGCCGCCTCCACGGTCTCGCTCCCCGTGCGGCGCCGCAGCACCTCGGTGACCAGGCGGTAACGGACGACAGAGAACTCCTCCAGGAGACCCTCCCGGGCCTGCTCCTGCCACTCCCCATCCACGGTCAGGTCGGCCAGACGGTCGCGTAGCTCATCAAGGGCGACCGCCTCGCCCACTGCCAGGAGACATTGCCCGATGGCGACAAACGGCGTGCCCATGGCCCGATGGATGTCAACCACCTCGAAGATGCCACGCAGGGGCCCGAGCCGTGCGACATGCTGGGCGAGCGGGGCCGGCACCCCGGATCGGCGTAGGGCCGTTACCCGGCGGGCGTGGTTCCTGCCCGCGAAGCTCGCCTCGAAAGCGCGCACGTGGTGGCGGTAAGCGGAGATCTCGGGGAAGCTTGGCCGTTGCGCAGGGGACCGGTTGAGGAGGCGGCGGGTGAGCTCGGCGAGGAGCTCCTCCTGCTCCAGGAGGATGTCGTACTGCACCGCGGCCTCCATCTTGTTGTCGAGCTTCGCCAGCCACGTGCGGCAATTGTCGGCGTCGCAGATCCGCTCCGACACCAGATAGGCGTGGGCCACCTCCCACGACGGGGAGCCCGTGTCCTCCTCGGCCTCGGAGAAGAAGGTGACGCCGGCCTGGTTGACGATCTTGTTCACCACCACCGTGGCGATGATCTCCGCCCGCAGCGGGTGGCGATCGAGGAGGGCGCGGTGACGGCGCACGAAGGGCGCCGGAAAGTAGGCGGCGAGATAGTGGTCGATGCCGTCCATCGTCACCAGGGGCGAGCCGGCGATCGCCTGCTCCAGGCGCATCTTCTCGTAGCCCAGGAGGGTGCACAGGGTGGGCCGCAGCAGGCCGCCGTGCTCCGCGAGGCAGGTCTCCAGCTCCTCCCCCACCGGCACCTGCTCCTCCCGAGCCGACAGCACACCCGCGGCGACCCGGCTCTCGATGAGGCGCACGAACGGCGCGGCGTGGCCGCGACTGCGCCGCTCGTCCAGGGAGACACAGGCGCTCTGGTGGTAGTTGTCGGCCAGGCACAGCTCCGACACCTCGTCGGTGACCTGCTCCAGGAGCCGGTCCCGCGCCGCCGCCCCCGCGAGCCTGCCCGCCTCGCGCAACACCTGGCAGAAGAGCTTGAGGTTCACCTCGTGATCCGACATGTCGACGCCGGCCGAGTTGTCCACCGCGTCGGTGTTGATACGCCCGCCACGCGCCGCATACTCGAGGCGGCCGCGCTGGGTGACGCCGAGGTTGCCACCTTCAGCGATCACCCGTGCCCGCACGTCCCGGCCATCCACCCGCACCCGGTCGTTGGCCTTGTCGCCCACATCGACGTCGCGCTCGGTCGAAGCCTTGATGTAGGTGCCGATGCCGCCGTTGTAGAGCAGGTCGACCTCCATGGTGAGGGCGAGGCGGATCAGGTCCTCGCCGCTCACGGCGGCGCGTTTGGTGCCGAGCATTGCCTGCACGTTGGGGGCAAGGTCGATCGCCTTGGCCTCGCGCTCGAAGACGCCGCCGCCCCGGCTGATCAACGCTCGGTCGTAGTCCGACCAGGCAGAGCTGGGGAGGCGGAAGAGGCGCTGGCGCTCGCGGCACGCGGCGACCGGGTCCGGGTCGGGGTCGACGAAGATGTGGCGGTGGTTGAAGGCGACCTGGAGGCGAATCTGCCGCGAGAGGAGCATGCCGTTGCCGAACACGTCACCGGCCATGTCGCCGATCCCTACCACGGTGAACGGCTCGCTCTGGATGTCGTGGTCGAGCTCGCGGAACAGCCGCTTCACGCACTCCCAGGCGCCGCGCGCGGTGATCCCTTCCTGCTTGTGGTCGTACCCTTTGGCCCCGCCGGAGGCAAAGGCGTCACCCAGCCAGAAGCCCATGCGCTCCGCCACCTCGTTGGCCGCATCCGACAGGTGAGCCGTCCCCTTGTCCGCCGCCACCACCAGATAGGGATCGTCGCCGTCGTAGATCACCAGCCCGGCCGGGTGGACGACCCGGCCCTCCACCACGTTGTCGGTGAGGCCGAGCAGCCCGGCGATAAACGTCTGGTATTGATCACGCAGGTGGGCCATCTGCTCGGCACGATTGGCGAACTGCGTGCGCCGCAGCACGAATCCGCCCTTGGAGCCGACTGGGACGATGACGCTGTTCTTCACCATCTGCGCCTTCATCAGGCCGAGGACCTCGGTGCGGTAGTCGTCCGGTCGATCGGACCAGCGCAGGCCACCGCGCGCCACCCGACCACCACGCAGGTGGATGCCCTCCATCCCCCGGGCGTGGACGAAGATCTCCACCAGGGGACGCGGCTCGGGCATCCTGTCGATCGCGCGGGAGTCGATCTTCACGGCGAGGTAGCGGTCACCCTCGGGGGTGAAGTAGTTGGTGCGCACGGCCGACCCGGCGACGTTGAACAGGCCGCGCAGGATCTCGTCGTCCGCCAGGCCGGTGACCGCCGCCAGATGGCCCCGGAAGGTGCGCGCCGCCTGGGCCACGGCGCGCCCGCGATTGCCCGCGAGGCCGGGATCGAAGCGGGCGACGAAGTAGCCGTGTACAGCGGCGACCGCCTCCGGATAGGTCAGCACCGTACGCAGAACGCCGCTCTCCACGATCGTCGGACGGATCTGCAGGAGGTAGCCGCGCAGGGTACGGAACAGGCGCACCGCCTTGGGAGAGAGGCCGGCGTGGAGGATCAGGGCGTTGCTGGGGTCGTCCTGCATCGTGCCGGACAGCACCTCGGCGAGGGCCTCGCACAGGTGGTCCTGATGGTGGCGCACGGCGGCCAGGTGATCCTCCCCGCCCTTGAGCGTGATGACGTGCACCGCCGGCCGGCCGGGTGCGCGCTTCAGGCGCGCCATGGTCTCGTCGCGGGCGGTGATGCCGAGGTGGCCCAGGGTGGGGACCAGGGCCATGAGATCGAGCGGGGTGGCGGTGACGATCCGCAATTGCAGCTCGCCCGCGTCGTTGTCGATGCAGTACGGGATCGGCCCGGCGATCTCGCGCAGGGCCTCCAGGCGGCCGATATCCTCCACCGCCACCCGTGGATCGGTGCACTCCTTGTAGACCGTCGGCAGGCGCGGCCCGTAGCGGTGCAGGAGCACGAACGCCGGGTGCTCGTCGTAGCGCCCCACGAGCAGGCGCAGGAAGTCGTCCTCCCATTCCACCAGGGCCGCGCGGATGCGGTCGCGCAGCTCGCTGGCGGCGGGCGGGGTACCGCTGCCCGGGACGTAGAGGACCATCGCCCCTACCGCGTCGCCCACCCCCGCCACTCGATCGAGGACCGGCTGACCGAAGGCCTCGGCCACCACGTCGGCCACGGCCCATGCGGTCTCCTCGCCGAAGCGGGTGCGCGGCAGACCGACGATCACCGCCCAGTAGACCCCGCCCCGGCCTTGCCGGTAGCCGACGCTCAACCCCTCGTCCCCCTGGATGGCAAGGACCTCGTCGAAGCGATGGATCAGCTCACGCACCGGGCTGTAGAGGAGCTCGCGCTTCGGGAAGTAATTGAACAGGGCGTCGATCTCACGCTGCTGGTAGCGGCCACCGGCCCGGCCACGCGCCGCCTGGATCGCGGCCAGCTTGTCACGCAAGAAAGGCAGGGTGCTGCTGGTCACCAGGCCGCCGCCGCGTGACAGACGACCGACCAGGCAGTGGCGACGCACCCGACCCTCGCGCGCGGGGGTCTCGAAGATCAGGCACTCCGCGGGCTCGTGGTGGTAGGCGATGCGGGTGCCAGCCGGGCTGAAGTCGATCGCCAGGGCGCCGTCCTGGCTGTCGATCCCCGCCGCCACCTCCTCGCCGAATCCCGGCAGGAGCTGCTCCAGGGCACGCCGGTCGCGGAACAGGCCGAGGCCACTGCCGCGCACCGACCGGAACACGCGGCGTGGGCCGTCGGCGTCGTACGCCTGGTAGCCGAGAAAGATGAAGTGGTCGTCCACCAGCCAGTCCGCAAATGCGGCGACCTCGCTCCGCTCTTGACCGTCGCGGAGCTGCCCAGCGATGGCCGTGAGGCGGCGGCGAAAACGCGGGAAGTCGCTGATGGACAACATCACCCCGCGCAACAGCCAGGCGAGGTCGAGGCGCAGCTCGACCAACCGCTGCGGGTGCACCATCTTGTCGATCTGGAGATAGATGAGCTGATGCCCCTCGCCGCCGCCATCGAAGACCGGATGGAGCCCGAGGAAGATGTGTATGCCGCGCTTTCGCAGGAAATTGCGCACGCCCTCGAAGATGAACGGGCTGTCCTGGCAGCGGATCAGGACCGTGGTGGTGGTGGTATCGACGGGCGCGCCACAGCACTCCTCGAGATTCGCCGCCACCAGATCCCAGCCGGCCGGCAGGACCTTCCGCAGGTCCAAATCCGCCTCGCGCCGCGCCAGAAACCGCTTGGCCGTGCGCACCACCACGCCCCATTGCTCCACCGTCAGCTCGGCGGCGTGCGCCGAGGCCGCGTCGAACAGGTGGGCGGCCACCTCCTCCAGCCCACGTTGCTCCCGCTTCGGTGTGTGCGCCCGCAGCCAGTCCAGTACCCGCTTCTTGGGCAGGGCGGCGCGTCTCGCAGGACGGCCGGGCTTGGCAGTGGTGGTAGGCACGATCGGGGCTCCCGGAAGAGACAGGAATGAGGATGTGCAAACGACCCGCGGCGCAATCACCGGGAACATGCGGCAACCGACCAGGGGTGACAAGGGTGGCGGCCGGCGCGGCTTTCCCCTTGGGATCGCCTGACGCCGTCGGCAACATAGGGCCGGTACGACCGGGATCGACATGGCGAGCACAAGACGCATCTTCATCGGCGACGTCCAGGGGTGTCGGGAGGAGCTGTTGCGCCTGGTCGAAGCGTGTGGCTTCGATCCGCTGCGCGACCGGCTATGCTTCGTCGGCGACCTCGTCAACAAGGGACCCGACTCCGACGGCGTGGTGCGCATCGCGCGGAAGCTCGACGCCACCGTGGTCCTCGGCAACCACGACCTGTGGTGGATCCACCACAAACGCGGCGAGGGCAAGCTGCGTCGCTGGCTCGCCCGCCAGCCGCTCATCGCCACCTGGGACGACATCATCATGGTCCACGCCGGCCTACACCCCACATGGGACGACGACGCGATCGCGCACCTGCAACGCAAGCTCCTGCCGCCGGTGGTGGCGGCCGAGCCGAGATCGCCCGCCGTCGACTGGCTGGCCTCCGTCCGCTATTGCGATGGCGACGGCCACCGGCCGCCCAAGGACTGGCCGCCCCCGCCGCTGCCCTTCGCACCGTGGGACACCTTCTACCGCGGCCGCCGCACCGTCGTCTTCGGCCACTGGGCGCGGCGTGGCCTGGTGGTGAGCGAACGAATCCGCGGCCTCGACACCGGCTGCGTCTACGGCGGCAAGCTCACCGCCTGGATCGCCGAGGAGGACCGCATCGTCCAGGTCGCCGCGGCGCGCGCCTACAAACCGGTGCGGTAGGAGCCGAATCCCTTCGGCGACCCAGGCCCGAAGGGCCTGCCGGCCGCGCCTGTTTGCCGCGCCTGACGGCGCGGATCGCCGGTGCAACCGGCTCCTACCCCCAGTCGGGAAATCGCGGCGGGCTCCCGGAACCCTGGTAGGAGCCGAATCCCGTCGGCGACCCAGGCCCGAAGGGCCTGCCGGCCGCGGTTCGCGGGCAAGCCCGCTCCTACAGTGGTCGTCGCGGATCTCCTCGAAAAATGGATAGGATCGGGGCTTCTTTGGCAGCGGATCGCATCGATGGAGGTAGTACCATGGCCCAGCCGGAGCTCAATGCAGTCGTTGCCCAGCGCATCGAGGTGGCGCCCGGCCTGGTGGTCCTGCGGGTCGTGCCCGATGGGTGGGAGCTACCCCCCTTCGAGCCGGGGCAATTCGCCGTCCTCGGCCTGCCGGGCTGCGCCCCGCGTTACCCGATGAGCGACGCGGAGGAGGTGGCGCGCAGGCCCGATGTCCTGATCCGGCGCTCCTACTCCATCGCTTCCTCGTCGGTGGCCACCGAGTACGTGGAGTTCTACATCACCCTGGTGCGCTCCGGGGCCCTGACTCCGCGCCTCTTCGCCCTGCAGCCCGGAGATCGCCTGTGGATGTCGGCGAAGAGCTCCGGCCTGTTCACCCTCGACAAGGTGCCCGCCGATCGCCACGTGGCGCTGATCGCCACCGGCACGGGCCTGGCCCCCTACATGAGCATGCTCCGCACCTACCTGACCGCCGGCACGGAGCGGCGCTTCGCCGTGCTCCACGGTGCGCGCCACTCGTGGGACCTGGGCTACCGCTCGGAGCTCTCCACCCTGCGCCGCGTCTGCCCCAACTTCACCTACCTGCCGATCGTCAGCCGGCCCGCGGAGGAGCTGGTGGAGTGGCGCGGCGCCACCGGCCATGTGCAGGAGCTGTGGGACCACGGCGACCTGGAGGCGGCCTGGGGGTTTCCGCCGACCCCGGAGACTACCCACGTCTTCCTGTGCGGTAACCCGGCGATGATCGAGTCGATGTCCGAGCAGCTCGCGGTCGAGGGGTTCCGCGAGCACTCCAAGAAGCAGCCCGGCGAGGTGCACGTGGAGCGGTACTGGTAGCACCGGCCTGCCCGGTCCACCGCGGGTAGAAGCCGGCTGTGCCCGCGACCCTTGCCGGTGGCGCGGCACGCCCTTCACGACGGGGTCGCCGTAGAGATTCCGCTCCTACCGATGGGATGACGACGACCTCGGTCGCGAACCTCGACATCTGCCCGCGCCGGCCATGGCGTTGATTCGCGAGCCAGCTCGCTCCGACACGTGCACCCCATCGAGCCCGCGGCTACAGGATCGGCGGCGGGAGGAGGATGCTGACCACCGTCGCGCCGGCGGCGAAGTGGGCGAGGGTCGCCTCGAAGACCGCGGCGGATAGGGTCACGCCCGCGATGCCGGCGTGGGCGGCAGCGACCCCGGTGGCGGCGATCGTCGCGACGCCCGAAGCCGCCGCCAGGCGGAGCTCCGCCCCCGCGAGGTGCAGGTGACCGGGTGCGGCGATCGCGCTGTGCGCCGCCACGACGGCGCCATGCACCGCGACCCCGGCGGCGCCGAGACGGATCAGCGGCGGGATCGCTGGCGCGGGGAACAGCGCCACCCCGCCGCCTACCAGCGAGACCGCCGCACCGGTCAGCACGAGCCCCGAGTCGACCCCCGCGACCCCCGCGGTCAGGAAGCCCGCACCACCCAGGTGCAGCCCGCGCACCGCCGAGGCGCCGGCAAAGCCGGCCGCCAACGGCACAGGCAAGGCGTGGAGCACGGCGCCACCGGCGAGGCCGTGGGCCGCAATACCATGCGCCACGGCGACGTGGGCCAGGGCCGCGGTCGCCGCCGCATTCGCCACGGCGGCATGGGCCGCCACCACCGGTACGAACGCGGCGCCTCGGCCCGGCAACGCAAGCACTGCCACCAGCGCCACGACGCAAGCTCGCCGGCGACGGCACCGGGCACGCCGTTGCGCCGCGCTACCCTTCACCGCCTGCCCGCCCATCGTTCCCTCACCCCCCGCACGACTTGTGGATGGCCATGCCGATGAAAACGATCAGCAGGGCGAGGGTGATCAGGGCGGTGATCATCATCCCGCGGTTCTCCGCTATGACCTCGTCGAGTTGCTCGTCGCTCGGCTCCCAGAGGGAGTCGCCGCCGAGCAGCAGGCGGGCCTCGGCACCGGCCTCGACCTCACGCTGGAAGCTGTCTCCCTGGTTGAAGTACTGCACCACCTTGGTGGCGCCGAACTGGCTGAGCTGCTCGGGCGTGGCGAGCACCGTGTCGGCCTGCGGATCGTAGACCGAACCGCCCAGGGCACGTTGCAGGACGCCCACCATGTTGAGCTGGTTGACGAAGTCCTTGTCCGCCCGCGCGCCGTCGGTGGAGACGACGACCGCCGCCATGACCGGATGAGTGAGGCGGCCGGCGAGCGGCGCTACCGGTGGCTCCACCAGGAGGCCGCAGCGCACGCCGGAGCCCCGGTCCTTGGGGTCGGTCACCCACCACGCCATCTGACCGTCCCACTGGGGGGCAAATGGCTCCAGGGCGCGGCCGGTCTGGTCGACCGTCGGCACGCCGTCGATGTACAGGTAGAGGTCGTAGCTGTTCACGATTCTCCAACGCTATCACAGCCGTTGTGGAATAATGCCCGGCCATGTTCTTGCCCCCCACCAGCCCCCTCGACCTGCTACTGCGCCAGCTCAGCGCGGAGCAGCGGCGCACGGTGATCGACTTCGCCCGCTTCCTGGCCGAGGAGAACAAGCGCCGCGGGGTGGCGCCGGACGGCTCGGGCAGCGCCGCGGCTGCCGCGGATGGCGAGCGCGTCGCGCCACCGGCCGAGCCCGTGGCCAGCGCGCCGCTGGCGATCCCGCGTCCCGCGGTAGAGAAGCCGGTCCACGCCCTCAAGCGGCTCAAGGCGACCTATCCCATGCTCACCGGCGAGTCCCTGTTCTCCGAGGCCGCCAACCTGATGATGCGCCACCACATGATGGGCCACGACGGCGGCGAGGTGATCGCGGAGATGGAAAAGCTGTTCGCCAAGGCCTACGAGACGTGGAAGGCAGAGCAGGGGTGAGGGGCATCCGCGCACAGCTTGGCCGCGCCACAGTCGCCTCCGTAGGGTGTGCCACGCGCAGCGCGGCGCACCGTCTCAACCGGGTTTCTCACCACAGAGACACAGAGATCACAGAGATGTCTCCTTCGGCGCCTGATCCTCGGTGTCTCTGTGGTGGCCGTCACGGCCTGCGTTACCGTCCGGTTGGGCGCTCCGCATGAGGCGCCCCGCAGGGGGCCGTAGGGGGCAGCGTGCGGGGCGTGGCGAGCGGGCAGAGGCGCCGGCCGTGCCGCGCCGGCGTGACCTGCCGGCCGCCTTCGTCGCCGCGGTGCGGCCCCTCTTGGCGAATGGTGGGCCGCCGTTCGCCCACGCTGGGCGGGTGGTGCCGGATCCGTGGCAGGAGCAGGTGGTGGCCGCGATCGCCCACGGCGACCACGTGGTGGTCGATGCCCCCACCGGGGCGGGCAAGACGTGGCCGTGCGAGGAGGCGATCCGCACCATCCTGGCCAGCGGCGGGCGCTGCTGCTACACCGCGCCGATCAAGGCCCTGGCCAACGACAAGTACCGCGACTTCAAGCAGCGCTTCGGCGCGGAGCAGGTGGGGCTGCACACGGGCGACGTGAAGCTCAACACCGGTGCGCCGCTGCTGGTCGCCACCCTGGAGAGCTGGCGCAACATCCTGGTCGGCGAGGGGGCCGTGGAGAGCGCCGACCGCGAGTCCACCCCGCCGAGCGGCCGCCGCGCCTGGACCCTGGCGATCATCGACGAGTACGCCATGCTCGCCGACCGCGAGCGCGGGATCGCCTACGAGACCACGATGCTGATCGCCGCCGACGCCGGCGTGCAGCTCGTCCTGCTGTCCGCGTCGGTCGCCAACGCCGACGAGGTCGCCCGCTGGCTCGGCGCCGTCTCCCACCAGGCGGCCGTCTGCATCCATGACGAGCGGCGGCCGGTGGAGCTGGTGCAGCTCGTCCCCACCGAGGCCGGGCTGGTGGACGTGGCGGACGAGGGGACGGTACGCCAGGCGCGGCACCGCCACCGCCTGCCGCCCGTCGTGCCGGGTCTCGACTACCGGCAGCTCTTCGACCAGGACCTCTGTCCGGCCCTGGTGATGGTGGGCAAGCGCAAGGTGGCCCAGGCCCTTGCCCAGGCGATCGCCCACCGCCTGCCGCCCCGAGGCCGCGACGAGGGGTTGGCGGTGGCGGCGATCCTCGACGACCTCCCGGACCGCGACTTCCTCTCCCCGTGGCTGCGGCGGATGCTGATGAGCAGCGGCGTCGGCTACCACTCCGCCGCGCTCCTGCCGGTGGAGAAGGAGGCGGTGGAGCGCCTCGGCAAGGTGGGGTTGCTGCGCTTCATCGTCGGCACCACCACCCTGGCCATGGGCATCGACTTCTCGGTGCGCACCGTGGTGGTCGCCACCCACCAGCGCCCGGGCGCCAAGGGGGTGCAGGCGTTCTCCGACGCCGAGGTGATCCAGATGCTCGGCCGCGCGGGACGCCGCGGCAAGGAGGCGGTGGGCTACTCGGTGGTGCCGTGGCACGACGGGCCGGTGGCGTTTGCGCGCGAGGAGTTGCGCTCCGCCGTCACCGCCTCCGTCGACCTCGACCAGATGGTCGCCCTGCTCGCCGCCACCGGCGGCGCCATCCCCCTGCGCCGCCTGCTCGAGCGCAGCTTCGACCGCTTCACCCGCGGCGACTGGGGGACTCCCCTGCCGCCCCTGGCCCCGTCGCGCACCGTGGTGGAGGCGGGGGGCGAGTTTCGCTTCCGCGCCGACCCGCGCTGCACCGGCTTCACCACCCACCACGACTTCGACCACCTCCAGGGCGAGGCGCGCCGTCTGACCGAGCTGGTCCACGACCAGCGCGCCTGGCGCCGCCGGTTCATGGAGGCGAAGGGGGAGATCGCCCAACTGCAACGGCGCAGCGAGCGCGGCCGCGGCGCGGGCCTCGCCGGCCGGCGATTGCAGCTCGCCCGCCGCGCCTTGCAGGAGGCGGACACGGCCCTGGGGGAGATCCGCCGCGCCCGCCAGGGGCGCCTCGCCACCCTGGAGCAGCGCGCCGCGGTCCACGTCTGCGCCGACTGTCCCCTGGCCGGCCCGTGCCGGATCGCGGAGCACTCCATCCGCAGCCACCCGATCAGCGGCCACCTCCTCAAGATCCTCGGCCACCTGCAGCGCCACGGCTTCTGCGACGACCAGGGCCGCCTCACCCCCCTCGGCCAGACCGCCGCCGCCTTCGGCGGCACCTACGGCGGCCTCTACCTGGCGCGGCGCCTCGCCAAGGGCAAGATCACGCCGGAGACCCTGCCGGACAAGGCCGGGCTCCTCGGCGCCCTCGCCGGCGAGCGGTGGGAGTCGGAGGTGGGCGACGCCCCGCGGGAGCTCCTCGACCTCTACCCCCAGGACCTCTCCACCCGCTACCGCCGCCTCCCGGGCAACCGCATCCGCTTCGCCGGCTACGGCTGGGGCGGCGGCGAGCTGGCCAAACGCTGGCTGGCGGGCGAGCCGTGGGACGCCCTGGTGGCCGACCTCGTCGAGGGCGGCGTGATGGAGGGCGACCTGGTCCGCACCCTCCAGCAACTCACCGACCTCGCCAACGGCTTCCCCCGGGTCGACCCGGCGTTCCGCGCCCCGGTGCGGGAGCTGCGCCGCCGCCTCCTCCAACCCCCGGTGGTCCCGGCGGATCTCGCCGCGGGGGAGTAGGTCTTACCGTAGCGGCGTGGAAGACGCGGAGGCCAGGCCGAGACACAGGCCGCGAATGGCCGCGTCACAGAGGATGATGCGCAGAGGGCGGGGGCTTGGGGGAACCCCAGATGAACACGGATGGACACAGATTCCGTGCGCGCCAAGTCCTCCCCACCCACCATGTGGCGACGCCCCCCGTAGAAGGTTTATCCCCGCCCGCCGCTACCGGCGCCCTTGCCCTGTATCCTCACTGCGGTGAGACCAACCGCGCGGCGACCTCCGCACGCCCCGCCGTGGACAGCGATGGTGGCGGGTTGCCGCCAGCCCCTCTGTTAGCGTCTGCCTCCTCCGCGGTGAACCGCCCACCGCGCGAGCTTCGGCTTTGCGGGGGACGGTTACTCAATGACCCCCGCCTGCCGTGCGCGCAAGGAGGCCACGATGGTTTCGCCAAAGACCTTGGAGGCGCGGAGGATTTCGAGGCCGAGGACCTCTCCCGAATCACCGTATTCCATGGTGATGCCCGGGGCGACCTCTACTGAGCGGGCGATCTCACCCTCTGCGGCGACGAGATACAGGACATCGGCGGCCGTGTCGTACCGAGCTTCGATGGCTTCTCTCACCGCACCCACCTTCCGTTTCGCACCTTCGCGTCGACGTCAGGTTGGCTCAGCGGATGGATCGTAATGGCGACGACCTCCTCGTCAGTTTCTTCAAAGGCTACCATCATCAGATGCTCTCGCCCCTGTAGGGCAGGGTGGAGACGGCAATGCGATACCCCGTGGCCACGTCCGTGAAGCGTTGTTCTGCCTGACGAATCACCTGCCGTGGTAGTTCAGGGGCGATGTTTCTCAGGGCCAACCGCTCGCTCAGGTGCCGGCAACAGCGGATCGGCTTCTGTTGCATGTCCGGGTGTGATTTCCGTTGGGGCGTTGTGAACTCGCCGACCGAATCTGGGTACTTCGACTCCGACGTTGTGTAAGTAGCGAACTGAAGCCTTGCGCTTGACCGGTCCGAAGCGGGGCATCAGGCAACGTCCCGAATGGCTAACTCGATTCCATCCAGGATCGGCAGGGGCAGGTTCCGGGAGACCCGGAAGAGGACCCACTCCTCCAGGACCTCTCCTAACTCCGTGCGACACGCCTCCAAGGTTGTTGCGTTGGCGTAAACCCCCTGGCATTCCGGGACCTCGCCGTAGAAGGTCTGGTCCTCGGGGAGAATCTCGTAGTGCGCGTGGTTGAGGGCAGCGCGGAGATAGTCGAGCAACACCGTGTGAGCTCCGTGGAGACCGATAGCGGGCGGCGGCAGTATACAACCATCCTCAACCGCAGGCGGAACCAGCGACGCGCGAGAACTTGAGCAACTCGTCACGGACGAAGTGGAGCCTGGCCTCTGCAACGACGATCGTTTCACGCGGGAAGCCAGGAAGCCAGGAAAGTGCGTGGTCGAGCGTTTGGTCTCCTGGCTTCCCGAGTTCCAAATCATCGAGGGGAGTTGACCCCTCTCTCCGCGCCTTGGTGTCTCTGCGCGAGATCTTGAGCAACTCGTCACGGACGAAGTGGAGCCGGACCTGCGGCGGAATCGGTCGGTCGAAGCAATGCGTGCGAACCGCGTCCTGCATTTGCTCGCGAAGCTCCGCCCAGCTATCCGCTTGGGTGAAGATCGGCGCGGTCACGCACGCCGCCACAAAACCACCGTCCTCTTCCTGGGTGACCTCGAAGATCACCTGGTCCCTGCCTCTGACCGTACTGTGGTTATCCGGCAGCAGCAACGGGAGCAGTGGTGTCGGTGGTGTCACGAGAACCGGGGGAACCACGGATGGACACAGATGCCCTCCGCGGCCAGTCCTTCCTACCCGCCGTGCGGGGACTCCCCCCGTAGTTTACCCCCGCCCGCCCACCGGGACGGACGCCCGCGCCCTGCAAGCCCCACCCCGGCCAGGCCACCTCTTGCAGAGGGTTCGCTGGGACCACGGCGGTCACCGGAAGCGGATTCCGCTAAGGAATCCAGGAAGGCAGGAGGGGCGGGGGTGGCGCCAGAAGTCGGGAGACAATTCCTGGCCTCCTGGCTTCCTCAGGGGTCTTCTCTTCGGGGCACGGTCTCACGGAGCGATTGCCGAAGTGTGCAGGTTTGCACGCCTGGCACCGGCCCCGGTTCCGCCTACCTTGGACGAGGCGCCGCGTCGCTGGGCGACGGGATGTAGGAGCGGGCTTGCCCGCGAACCGACGGCGGCGGTTGGGGAGTGTCGTGGCGTGGGGGTTCGCGACCCAGTTCACTCCTACAAATGTCGTGTAGGGACCAGGGAACCCGGCCGTTCAAGGGCGTCGCACCGCCACTCCACGACGTGCCGGAGACGGACGACGGCACCGGGAGGTCCTCGGCGACGGCCTCGCTCCCCTCTGGTCGAAACCGTCTGCCACGATGTCACGATCGGCTAGCCCGCATTTCTCACCGGGGATCGTGGCGAGACCGTGCAAACGCACGTAGATCCTGGCTGGCCCGCGGTAGGAGCCGAATCCCTTCGGCGACCCAGGCCCTTCGGGCCTGCCGCGGCCACTGGTCGCGGGTCGCCGGTGCAACCGGCTCCTACCACGGACGAGGACACGGCCAGGAGATGCGGGGGGTTGCGCGGTCGCAGCAGATTCATGGTGAGAAATGCGGGCTAGACCCTGCGCGAGGGCGCACGTACCGCCCTGGCCGCCCGTCGGGTCCATCCTCCACAAGGACGGCGATTCACCCGACAAGCAGGGCAAGGCGAGGCAGACGATACCGGAGCGGGCGGCATGGTTTTCCGCCGAGTGGGTGGTTGCGTGACAGGGATGCCCAATAATCCGATGAAGCTGGCGGTAGCCTGCGGCGCCGGCGGTCTATCACCGAACCGTCCGTCCACCAGGGATTCGACGGACCGTTGCGAGGAATGAGGGATGAAGGAATTGCACGAACCAGCGGGTGGCCGAACGCCGTCCGCGGGTCTCTCCTATGGCCTCCTGGACAACCTCCTCGAGGGTTGTCAGATCATCGCTCCCGACTGGCGGTACCTGTACGTCAACGACGCGGCCGCCAGGCAGGGGCGGCGGGCCAAGGAGCAGCTCCTCGGCCGGACCATGATGGAGGCCTACCCGGGCATCGAGGACACGCCGGTGTTCGCGGTCCTCCGGCAATGCATGGCGGATCGGACCGCCCGCCGGATGGAGAACGAGTTTGCCTTTCCCGACGGCTCCCAGGACTGGTTCGAACTGCGGATCGAGCCGGTGCCGGAGGGGGTGTTCATCCTCTCCCTGGAGATCACCGACCGCAAGCGCGCCGCGGCCAGGATCACGCACCTCAACGCCTGCCTGCGCGGCATCCGGCGGGTGAATCAGCTCATCACCCGCGAGCACGACCGGGAGCCGTTGATCCAGAAGGCGTGCGAACTCCTGGTGGAGGAGCGGGGCTTCCATACCGTGGTCATCGGGTTGACCGATGCAGCCAGCGGAAAGGTTCTGGCGCACGCCGGGGCGGGGCGACACCTGCCCGCGATCCGGGCAATGCTCGAGCGCGGGGAGGTGCCGGATTGCGCCTACCAGGCGATGACGGGCCGTCAGGTCGTACCGCGGAGCCATCCGCAATGGGCCTGCCGGGAATGCCCGGCCACGACGGAATCAGACGACGCCCGAGAGTGTCTGACGGCCAGTCTCGAACAGGACGGCCGAACCTTCGGTTTCATGGTGGCGTGCCTGGCGGGCGGCATGGGCGAGGACCCGGAGGAGCAAGACCTGTTTTGCGAGGCGGCGAGCGACCTGGCGTTCGCCCTGCGCGGCATGGAGATCGAGCGCGAACGCGATCACTCCGCGGCGGCCCTGGCCGACACCGAGGCCCAGCTCCGGCAGGCGCAAAAGCTCGAAGCCATCGGCCAGCTCGCGGGCGGCATCGCCCACGACTTCAACAACCTCCTCACGGTCCAGATGGGCTACTGCGACTTGCTGGAACGTGGGCTGCGGAAAGAAGACCCGCTCGCCAAGAATCTGGCCCAGATCAAGGGCTGCGCCGAACGGGCGGCGGCCCTCACGCGCCAGCTCCTGGCCTTCAGCCGCAAACAGGTGTTGCAGCCCGAGGTCCTGGACCTCAATGCCGTGGTGGACAACATCGAGGCGCTGCTCGCCCGCCTGATCGGCGAGGACATCGACCTTATGACATCGCTGGCCGGCGGCCTCGGCAGGGTGAAGGCCGACCCCGGCCAGATCGAGCAGGTGATCATGAACCTCGCGGTGAACGCCCGCGACGCCATGCCGCAGGGCGGCAGGCTCACCCTCGAGACGGCCGGCGTCGTCCTCGACGAGGAGTACGTGCGGCACCACGTGGGCGCCGCCGCCGGCCCCCACGTCATGCTGGCGGTGGCCGACACCGGCTGTGGCATGGACGCGGCGACGCAGCGCCGGCTGTTCGAGCCCTTCTTCACCACCAAGGGAGCGGGCAAGGGCACGGGCCTGGGGCTCGCCACGGTCTACGGCATCGTCAAGCAGTCCGGCGGCAACATCTGGGTCTACAGCGAGCCGGGCGTGGGCACGACCTTCAAGATCTACCTGCCGCGGGTGGAGGCCGAGCCGACCCCACGGCCTGCGCGGGAGACCGAGGTCGTCCCCGGGGCAGGGCAACGGGTGCTGATGGTCGAGGACGACCCGGCCCTGCGGGAGCTGTTCGCCCAGATGATCGAGACCCTGGGCTATCGGGTCACGGTGGCGGCCAACGGCGGCGAGGCGTTGCTCGCGATCGAGGAACAGGGGCTCCGGCCGCACCTCCTGATCACCGACGTGGTCATGCCGGGCATGGGCGGGAGGGTGTTGGCGGAACGCCTGGGCCGCATCCAGCCGGGTCTCAAGGTGCTCTACACCTCGGGCTACACGGACGACGCCATCGTGCATCACGGCGTCCTGGATCCCCGGACGCCGTTCCTCCAGAAACCGTTCACCATGGCCGACCTTGCCGGCAAGATCCGGGCGGTTCTGAGGTCGGGGTAGCTCTTTGAACAAGCGAAGAGGGGCCGACCCGCTACGGCACCGGACGGTCCATCCACTGCGCTTCATTCCCTTCTGCCCCCCATCTCCTGGCCCACCTCGTCCGAGGGTAGGAGCCGGTTGCACCGGCGATCCGCGCCCATGGCGCGGCCGGCCCTGTCGGGCCGGGGTCGCCGGAGGGAATCGGCTCCTACGGTTGGACCGGCCAGGATCTATAGGCGTTTGCGCGCGCTCGCGACGATCCCCGATGAGAGATGCGGGTCGGCACCGTGTCAGAAGGAGGGGACGGCCGCGTCGCGGAGGGGTGCGGGCGATGGCTCGGGCGCCTCGCCGGTGCCCTCGGTGACGCGCAGGGTGATGCCGGCGGCCTTCAGGTAGGCCGCCTCCTGGTGCAGGTCGGCCGCGGTGAGGGGATGGCCGGCCAGCCAGCCGGGTGGGAACCGCACCTGTAGCTCCGCGCCGGCGACTTGCAGGGCCATGGCGGGCAGCGCGATCTCGCTGCGGCTGCGGTGGAGCACGATGGCGAGGCGCAAGAGGAGCGCGGAGTGGAAGGTGCGCTTGCCGCTGTTGCCCGACAGCGCCGCGAAGACCGGCGGCGAGAGCCTGCGCCGGTGGCTGCGCACCAGGGCCGCCAGCAGGCTCTGCTCATGACGGGAGAACCCCGGCAGGTCGGCATGCTCCAGCAGGTAGGCGCCGTGCTTGTGGTACTGGGCGTGGGCGATGGCGAGGCCCACCTCGTGCAGGCGCGCGCCCCAGCGCAGCAGGTGCTCGTACTTCTCCTTCTGGATATCCAGCGGTTCGGCGACCTGTTGCCGGAGCCGGGCGGCGGTGCGCTCCGCGCGCGCCACTTTCATGTGGAAGCTGTTCGAGCCGAGATCGACGGCCGCCACGACCTCGGGGGTGGGAGAGTGTCCGGGCATGGTCCCGAGGTCAGCGCCAACCACGGCCTGGGTGTGGGGGTGGGAATCGTCGGGGCATCACCTTCACCGTTGCGGCATAAATGATTCAGGGCTCAAGTCACAAATCGATGGAGCGGCAGTCGATCGTCTTGCGGCTGGGCAAGTCGGACTGGGTGGCCGGTGCGGCGGCGGGCGTTGCTCGGCCTCGGCACGAGCTTCGCCGGCGCCATAGCCTGGTGGTGGAAACGCCGCACCACCATCGAGTCCGCGGCAAGTGGCGGTACGTAACCGCCGCCGACCGGTGTGCCTCACCCACCGATCTTCCTGGAAACGCTCAACGCCAAAAGACGGCGAGGATCGAGCACGCCCGGAGTGGAGTCCCCCCTCCCCGCCGTGGGGGAGGAACAGGGTGAGAGGGAAGGCCACCCCCATCCCCCGGGCAAGCCGCCAAGGTGCCGGTAGTCCGCCTCGTCTCACCCTCTCTCATCGTTTTGACAAGGTATTTCTTGCCGAGTAGCTTGGATCGAAGCCGAACCAGGGAGGCGGGATGAGCCCCACGTTCCCATGGGGACGGATCAGACACCGGCGCGAAACCACGCCATACTCCGGCGACGTTTGCCGGCCACTGTCGCGAGAATCACCGCAGCGTTTGCCCGATCTCCGCGATCGCCGAAATCACCACATTTCCCCGCAACTGAAGCGACTTGCGATGACGTTATCAGAACCGACCTTCGGGAATAGGCCGCCCACGCCGCGCAGCGTTTGCCGGCAAACACGGAACTTTCCGTGTCAGAGTTGGGCCGACAAGCGCGCGGGTCGTGTCGTGCGCAACCAGGAAGAGCGATAACGTGTGAACAACTTCGGAGACAAGGTCAGCTTCATCTGGTCGGTCGCCGACCTGCTGCGCGGCCCCTACCGGCCGAACCAGTACAAGGACGTCATGCTCCCCATGATGGTCCTCCGGCGCCTGGACTGCGTGCTGGAGCCGACCAAGGACAAGGTCCACGCCAAGCTCAAGACCCTCGAAGGCGGCAAGGTCAAGAACCTCGACCCCTTCCTCTGCCGCGTGACCGGCGTCCCGTTCTTCAACACGAGCCGCTACACCTTCGAGAAGCTGAAGGGCGACCCGAACCACATCGCGGCGAACCTGACGAACTACATCAAGGGGTTCTCGGCCCGCGCCCGCGTGATCATCGAGCACTTCGGCTTCGAGGAGCACATCGCCAAGCTCGACAAGGCCGACCGCCTCTTTCTGCTGGTCTCGAAGTTTTGCGAGATCGACCTGCATCCCGACTGCGTCTCGAACATCGAAATGGGCTACGTCTTCGAGGAGCTGATCCGGCGGTTCAACGAGGCATCGAACGAGGAGGCGGGCGACCACTTCACGCCCCGCGAGGTCATCCGCCTCATGGTGAACCTGCTGTTCCTCCCCGACAGCGAGACCCTCACCACGAGGGGGATCGTGAAGACGCTCTGCGACCCCGCCTGCGGAACGGGCGGCATGCTGTCCGTCGCCGAGGAGTACGTGCGCGAGCTGAACCCCGACGCGCGTCTCACGGTGTTCGGCCAGGACTACAACTCGCAGGCCTACGCGATCTGTGGCTCCGACATGATGATCAAGGGCCACGACATCGACAACATCCGCTTCGGCGACAGCTTCACCGACGACCACCTAGGCGGGAAGCGGTTCGACTATCTGCTCGCCAACCCGCCCTTCGGGGTGAAGTGGGAGGCGCAGCAGGAGTTCGTCAAGCGCGAGCACGAGGAGCAGGGCTTCGGCGGCCGCTTCGGCGCGGGCCTGCCGCGCATCAACGACGGCTCGCTGCTCTTCCTGCTGCACATGATCGGCAAGATGAAGGACCCCAAGGAAGGCGGCACGCGCCTCGCCATCGTCTTCAACGGCTCGCCACTGTTCACCGGGTCCGCCGGCTCGGGCGAGAGCGAGATCCGCCGCTGGATCATCGAGAACGACTGGCTCGAAGGCGTCGTCGCGCTGCCCGACCAGCTCTTCTACAACGCCGGCATCTACACCTACCTCTGGATCGTCACGAACCGGAAGGCGAAGCAGCGCCGGGGCAAGGTCCAGCTCGTCAACGCCGCGGGCTTTTTCAAGAAGATGAAGAAGAGCCTCGGCAACAAGCGCCACGAGGTCTGCGAGCCGCAGCGGGACGAGATCACGCGCCTCTACGGCGAGTTCAAAGAAGGCGAGCACGTCCGGATCTTCGACAACGAAGACTTCGGCTACCGGCGCATCACCGTTGAGCGGCCGCTCCGGCTGAACTTCGCCGCCACGCCCGAGCGTCTCGCCGCGCTCGAGGCCGACTCGGCCTTCCAGGCCCTGGCGGCGAGCAAGAAGCGCAAGGACAAGAAGGCCGCCGAGGTCGAGATCGCCGCCGGGCGCGAGCTGCAGCAGGCGATCATTAAGGCACTGAAGCCGCTCGGCGCGGAGGGCCTCGTCAAGAACCGCGGGGCGTTCACCGAGCAGGTCAAGGCGGCGCTTAAGCGTGCCGGCGTGAAGGTGCCGGCGTCGTTGCTCGGCAAGATCCTGATGGCCCTCGCGGAGCGGGACGAGACCGCGGACGTCTGCACGGACTCGAAGGGGAATGTCGAGCCGGACCCGGCGCTCCGCGACTACGAGCATCTGCCGCTGAGGGAGGACGTTGCGACCTACATGGCCTGGGAAGTCCTCCAGCACGCGCCGGACGCCTGGGTGGACGAGTCGAAGTCACGGGTGGCATACGAGATCAATGTCACTCGGAGTTTCTATAAGTACATTCCACCGCGAGACCTCGATGCCATTGAAGCAGACCTGAAGAAGGTCGAAGGCGAGGTTGCCGCGATGCTCGCGGACGTCACGCGATGAGCTGGCGACCCTATCCGAAATACCGCCCGTCGGCGATCGAGTGGGTGCCGACGATACCGGAACACTGGGAGGTCCGGAAGCTAAAGCAAATCGCCAGCGTGATGTTCAGCAACGTGGATAAGAAATCCGACGATCAAGAGCTCCCGGTCCTGCTCTGCAACTACACCGACGTCTACTACAACGATTACATCACTCCCGCTATCGCATTCATGGAAGCCACGGCGACGCCGGAGGAGATCAGCCGCTTCAAACTGGCACCGGGCGACGTGCTTGTTACGAAGGACTCCGAGGAGTGGAGTGACATTGCCGTTCCCGCTCATGTGGCAGTTGGTCTAAATGGCGTTGTGTGCGGATACCACCTGGCCCTCATCCGTCCGCGGCCTGAGGTCATCCATGGCGAGTACCTTTTCAGGGCGTTCGGTGCACGCGGGATCAACGACCAGTTCCGCGTCGAAGCTACCGGTATCACTCGCTACGGGTTGGGCAAGTACCCGCTAGACAACGCTCTGTTCCCTGTGCCGCCCCTTGAAGAACAACGTGCGATCGCCGCTTTTCTTGATCGCAAGACCAAGATGATCTACCGGCTTGTCGAGAGGATCGAGTATCTGGGAGGCAAGGTAAGCGAGACCAAGGCTTCGCTTCTTAGAGAGTACAAGATCGCGCTCGTTACGGCCGCCGTGACCGGCAAGATCGACGTGCGGGAGGCTGCCGCATGAAGATCACCAAGGTGCGCATCGAGAACTTCCGCGGCCTGAAGGAGCTCGAGCTCGATCTCGATGCGACCACGGTGCTCATCGGCGAGAACAACTCCGGTAAAACGTCGGTGCTCGATGCGCTTCGGCTATGCCTGCGTGAGCTCGGCCCCCGGAGGCGGGTCGTCTTCGACAGCTTCGATTTCCATCTGAAGGATGGTGCCGCCGAACCGCAGTCCGCGGATCCACTTCTCGTCGAGATCAGCTTCTCCGAGCGGTCGGACGGCGAATGGGATGATCCCCTGGTTGGCCGTCTAAATCGCAACAAGATCCTCCAGGTTGACGCCAGTGGGCTGCGACACGTCGTACTTCGCGTAACGTGCGCCTACGATCCGGCGAGCCGTGACTTCGCTCAGGATTGGACCTTCCTCAATCTCGATCGTCAGCCGTTGACTGCGGTGTCCGAGCCCGCGTTGGCGGCACTCCAGCGCGAGGTGGCCTTCTTCTACCTGACCGCGCTTCGTGATGCGGCGCGCCACTTCGATGCGAAGGGGCCATTCTGGCGGCCGTTTCTGAAGGACAGCCAGCTCCCGCCCGAGAAGAAGGCCGAGATCGAGCAGAAGCTGCGCGAGATCAATGATCTGGTCGTGGCGTCCCACACCAGCTTCGAACAGGCGAGGGACCGTCTTGGCAAGGTCCAGGACGTCGTTCCCATGGCAGGCGGGGACGTAGTCTCGATCGAAGCGGTGCCGGGGCGGATGTTCGACATGCTCGCAAAGGCACAGGTCCATCTCGGCGCGTCCACCGGAGCAAAGGTGCCGGTTGGCAGGCACGGCGAGGGGACCCAGAGCCTCGCGGTCCTGATGCTCTTCTCGGCATTCCTGGATGCGTGGCCAAACGGCACCCCCATCGTGGCGCTCGAGGAGCCCGAAGCGCACCTCCATCCGTCCGCCGTCAGGGCGCTTTGGGACATCCTTGGCGTCATCGGTGGGCAGAAGCTGATCTCGACGCACAGTGGCGACCTCTTGTCCGAGGTGGATGTTCACAACGTCCGCCGCCTCGCCAGGACCGAGGGAGGCGTTCGAGCATTCCGGGTCCCGGCGACGCTGCTGGACGACGAAGAGACAAGGAAGTTCAACTATCACGTGCGTAGATCGCGCGGCGAGCTCCTCTTCGCCCGGTGCTGGCTGCTGGTCGAGGGGGAAACCGAGGCGTGGATCTACCCAGCAGCCGCACGCGCCCTCGGCATGAAGCTCCACCGAGAGGGCATACGGGTCGTCGAGTACAGTCAGTCCGATGTAGGGGTGCTGGCAAAGGTCGCCAACTCGCTGGGTATCCCCTGGTACTGTGTCGTCGATGATGACTCGGGCCGAGCTCAGTATGAACCGAAGGTGAAGGACAACCTCGGCAGTGCGCTCGAAGCAGACCGGCTCACGCTGCCCTACACGAGCCCTGAGATCCACCTGCTCACGAATGGCTATGACGCGATCTATCAGCAGCACATGCCGGCGCAGAATCTCGCGAAGGTGACCAAGCAACGGGGCGATCCGGACTACTGGGCCGACTTCGCGAACCACCTCCCCGGCAAGGCCAAAACGCGAGCCGCCGCAAACGTGGCGGTCGAGATGGAGGCGCGAGGGAAGGACGGCGTTACGAGCGAATTGCGCTCGGTCTTGGAGAAGGTCGTGACCTTGGCGGGAACACAATGACGCTCGACCTCGACACGCTCAACGAGAACCAGCGCAAGGCCGTCGAGTGGCCGGAAGGACCTCTCCTTGTCCTTGCGGGACCAGGCTCGGGAAAGACCCAGGTCTTGACCTTGCGCGTCGCGCGTCTCCTCGAAAAGGACGAGAACGCCGCCGTACTTGCGCTCACCTTCACGAACAAGGCGGCCGCGGAGATGCGAGAGCGTGTCGATCGCCTTCTCGGACAGCACGGGGATCGAGCGCAGCTACGCACCTTCCACGCCTTCGCGACAGACGTGCTTCGACAACATGGCAGTCATCTCGGAATCCAACCGGACTTTGCGCGGCTCACCCAGGAGGAGGACCGTGTTGCTCTCGTCGAAGAGATCGTGGGGAAGCTCGCGGATGAAGGTCACGTCCTGCCAACGGATCACAGGAACACACTCTCGCTGCTCGATCGCTTGTTTGCCTCGTCGTACGAGGGTGGCGCCGATGCGCCGTCTCTCGTGCACACGCCGGGATGGGTCCCTGAGCTCTTCGCAGGCTATTGCCAGCGCCTCATCAAGGAGAACCGGCTCGACTTTGGTGCCCTCCTGCACTTCGCGCGGAAGCTGCTGACGAGCTACTCGGCCGTCACTCGGGTCCTGAGGGCGAGCTGGACGCACGTGTGCGTAGACGAGTTTCAGGACACGAACAAGGCGCAGTACGACCTGCTTCGCCTGATAGTCACGGAAAGCAATCCGAACCTATTCGTCGTGGCGGACGATGACCAGATCATCTACCAGTGGAACGGCGCGAGCCCCGAGCAACTGCAAGCGTTGAAGCACGACTACCAGATGGAGGTTCTTCAGCTTCCCGAGAACTACCGTTGCCCTAAGGAGATCATCGACCTCGCGAACCGGCTCATCATGCACAATCGCTTGCGGACCGCGGGCAAGCAACCACTCACGACCAGCCGCCGGGCGGGAATGGACCAAGGGGTCATCAGGCTCGGCACCTACGATACGCCTGAAGACGAAGCCGCTGCTGTTGCGGCCGACATCCGCGACCGCGGCTTGAACGCGTCCGATGTTGCGGTGCTCGCGAGAACGACGAAGCTCCTGGATCGAGCCGCTGGGGCTCTGCGCGAGGCAGGGATCGACGCCCATGTGACGCAACGCAAGGCGGAGTTCGAAGCTCCGTTGGTCCGTGTCGTGTTTCACGCGCTCAGGCTTGCCAACTCGCGGCACGACCGGGATGTGCTGCGTCGTCTCTGCGTCGCATGGGACGCGCTGACGGATCAGACCTTGGAACTGGGCGACGTGACTGCTGCCGCGGCGCTCGTCGGCGGGGACTTCCTGCGCGCATGGGCCGATGCCGCAACTGCCGGCAAGGCGGACGGTCGCACGGCTCTGGTGGAGCGCCTGCGCTCATCGCTTGTGGATCGGCTGGAGTTCCCGGGCGTGGTGGACTGGTTCCTGACGGAGGGTGCTCCGGCCTACTTGGATGCCGACGACCAAGCACTCGCGACCGAGCTGCAAACCTGGAGGGAGCTGCACGGGGAGCTGGTGCGTGAGCACGGCGAAGACGCACTCACCTTGAACGTCTATCTTCAGCACATGGACCTGACTCCGAAGGCCCCACGCCCTGGGCCGAACGCCGTTCGTTGCATGACGGTACACGGAGCGAAGGGGCTCGAGTTCAAGCATGTGTACGTGATCGGGATGGCTCAGGAGATGTTTCCGTCGTTCCAGGCGATTCGCAAGGGGCCTGCAAGCCGCGAAGTCGAGGAGGAGCGGCGGAACTGCTTCGTCGCGGTCACGCGAGTGCAGGAGACACTCACGCTGACGCATGCGCGGCAGTATTACGGATACGCCAAGGCTCCCTCGCAGTTCATCGCTGAGATGGGAATAGGGGAAGCGAAGTGATGGCGCGATTCTGCCGGTGTGATTGCATGGTGAGCGGCCGGCCCCGCGGGGGTGGTGGATGAGCCGCGTAGCCGTCAAGCCGGATTTGATCAGGACATGCAGCGGCTCGAGCTCGCGGCATTCGGAACGGCACTGCATCAGTTCCGGACCGAGCTGAAGGGCTGCAAGCTGCTCGATAAGGATCGTTTCGCGTGGGCTGCGCAGGGGGCTTCCATGTCGGACGAAGAGCGCCGCAAGCACTGCCGGGGATTCCTCACGAGAGGGCTGGAAAGGAAGCCGCCGTCGCGCATCGAGTTCACGGCGTACGGGCAGGCTTGCCTCGAGATGGCAACCGGGATGTTCGAGCAGCTCAGAGATCACAAGGCACGACTGTTCGCGGCCGCGATTCCGTGCACCGTCGCCAAGCCGAGTACCTACGAGGCGGAAGAGTTCCTGCGCAAAGACCAGGTCTTCCTGCTGGAACGCTACTTCTTCTTGCTGGAGCAGGAAAAGCAGCACGGCCTGCTCGTGATGGACGAGGTGGACAAGGCCGACGACCGGCGCTTCGTGCGGCGGCTTGAAGCGTACTTCCGAAAGACGCAGACAGGGCGCTACCGCTCGTCATGGATCGTGCCGACACCCTTCTTCGTGGCATCGGACATGACCTATCCGGTCCAGGCGGCAGACCTGGCCATCTACTGCGTGAACTGGGGTTTCCGCTTGCCAACCCGCGGGATGGACGCACCGGTGCGCCGCGAGATCGGCGATGGCTTCGGCCGATGGCTCGCCCAACTCCAGTTCCGTGGGCAAAGCTACCGTGACGGCTCTGTGCACGACCTCTACGGCATCGTGTTCGTGCCAGACCCCTACACCGCCAGACGAGGTGGGGAATGAAAAAAGGAGGCAATGCCGTCGGAGCCACCCGAGAGCAGCCCCTAGGCCGAGCCTCCGAGAGAAACATCGGTGCGCGCGCGGGTGAAGTCAAGCTCGGGTGTCCGGTTCCGCTCACGATCCTCCAGGAGGTTGTGTGATGCCGCGCGTCGCCGTCAAGCCGGAGCTTGTGCGCTGGGCGCGAGAACGCGCCGATCTGGCGGTTGCGGACCTGTCCAGGCGCTTCCCCAAGCTGGAAGCGTGGGAGCGCGGCGAGGAGCGCCCGACGTTCAAGCAGCTCGAAGCCTTCGGCAGGGCGACTCACGTCCCATTCGGGTACTTCTTCTTGCCCGAGCCGCCGGAAGAGCGCGTGCCGATCCCGGACTTTCGCACCGTGGCGGATCGCGGACTTGAGCGCCCGAGTCCCGACCTGCTCGACACGATCTACGCCATGCAGAGGCGGCAGTGGTGGCTTCAAGAGTCGCTTCTCGACGAAGAGGCGGAGCCACTGGTATTTGTCGGCAGCGCGCGACTGAGCGATTCCCCCGCGGCCGTCGGCCGCGAGATGCGGCGGATCATCGGTTTCGGCGATGGCTGGGCCGCCGAAGTGCGGACGTGGCAGGAGGCCGTGTCGAGGCTGCGGCAGGCCGTCGAGAAGCTCGGGGTCATGGCCGTCATCAACGGCGTGGTGGGGAACAACACGCATCGGAAGCTCGACGTGCAGGAGTTCCGAGGCTTCGCCCTCTACGACACGCATGCCCCGCTGATCTTCGTGAACGGTGCCGGCGCCAGGTCGGCCCAGATGTTCACGCTGGCTCACGAGCTTGCCCACGTCTGGCTTGGTCGTGAGGGCGTTTCCGGATTCGAGGACCTGTTTCCCGCCGGATCGCAGATCGAGGAGTTCTGCGACAAGGCGGCGGCGGAGTTCCTCGTCCCGGAGCGCGAGCTGAAGGACTGCTGGCGCGACGCCAAGCGCGCCGAGCGCCCATTCGAGGATCTCGCACGAAGGTTCAAGGTGAGTCCGATCGTCGCCGGCCGGCGCGCCATGGACCTGCGACTGGTCGACCGGGAGGCACTCTTCAGCTTCTACCGCACATACATCGCCGAAGAGCGGCGCCGGAGCAAGGGACCGGGAGGCGGCGACTTCTACAACAACCAGAACACCCGCGTCGGCGCGCTCTTCGCCACGCACGTCATCCGAGCGGCGATGGAGGGCCGCGTGGGCTTCAAGGAGGCGTACGACCTGACCGGCTTGCGCGGAGGCGCCTTCCAGGAGTACGCGGAGCGCCTGGGGGCGGGTCTCTGATGCCCGAGCACGGCCTCCAACCGAAGTTCACCATCACCCACGCCATCACCGCGGCGCTGACACGCATCGAGCGCGCCCGCGGGTTCCTGGAGGCGGCGACGCTTTCCGAGGACTGGGTGCGGGCGATGGGCGAGCGGGCTTTGGTACTGGAAGCGCACCACACCACGCACATCGAAGGGACTCGACTGACGCTGCAGCAATCCGAGCGGCTCCTGGCCGGCGAGAGGGTGCCGGAGGCCGACCCGGACGACGTTCGCGAGCTCTTGAACTATCGCCGGGCGTTCGAGTTCGTCTCGGAGTACCTCGACAGCGGCGCACCGATCACCGAGGGGCTGGTTCGCGAGATTCACAAACGGCTGGTCGAGGGGGTGCGCGGCGGCTCGGCCGCGCCGGGCGGGTACCGCAGGCTGCAGAACTACGTGGTCAACTCCGCCACGGGCGAGGTGATCTACACGCCACCGCCGGCTCACGACGTGCCGGTGCTGATGTCGGAGCTGATCGCGTGGCTCAACCAGGCGGATCCGGCCCATCCGGTGCTGGCCAGTGGCGTGGCGCAGTTCGAGCTCGTCCACATCCACCCCTTCCTGGACGGCAACGGCCGGACATCGCGCCTGCTCTCGACGTTGTGCCTCTACCGGGCGGGCTACGACTTCAAGCGGCTGTTCACGATCAGCGAGTATTACGACCGCGACCGGCTGGCTTTCTACGCGGCGATTCAGAGCGTGCGCGAACGCGGCATGGACATGACCGCCTGGCTCGAGTACTTCGTGGAAGGGCTGGCGAGCCAGCTTGGCGAGGTCCGGGAGCGAGGCGAACGGGTGATCCGGCGGGATGTCCTGGTGAAGGAGCACGGCCTGTCCGACCGCCAGGCGATGGCGCTGGGCCATGTCCTGGACCAGGGGAGCCTGACGATCCAGGAGTACGAGGTTCTGTGTCCGGAAGCCAACCGGCGGACGCTCCAGCGGGACCTCAAGCTGTTGGTGGAGAAGGGGTTGCTGGCTGAGCGGGGGTCCGGACCGACGGATCCGACGAGGCGCTACATTCCCGGGGAGGCCCTCGCATGAGAACCGGCTGTGACAAGCTGCGACAGGCTACTGTGACGAGCTATGACGTGGGGCTGTGCCACGGTCGCCACAAGAGCCGCCGCGTGCAGACCCCGCACTCTTCCAAGGAGGCCACAGCCTGATGCCCGGCCGCCACACCGAAGCCGCCTTCGAAGCCGCAATCGAGGCCTACCTCACGACCGCGGGCGGGTACGTGACCGGGGATCGGGACGGGTTCGACGCCGAGCGCTGCATCGACCCGGACACCTTCCTTGCCTTCGTCCAGGAGACGCAGCCCGACGAGTGGGCTTATCTGACGAACCTCCAGAAGGACAAGGCGGCGCAGACGCTCATCGACGACCTGTGCCGCGCCCTCGACGCCGAACACGAGGGGGCGCTCTCGGTCCTGCGCCACGGCTTCAAGTGCTTCGGGAAGCTCTTCCGCGCGGCGTTCTTCGCGCCGGCGAGCGGCATGAATCCGGAGGCCGAGCGCCGTTACGCGGCCAACCGCCTCACCATCACCCGGCAGGTCCGCTACTCGACGCGGCACGCGAATACGCTCGACGTGGTCCTCTCCCTCAACGGCATCCCGGTCGTCACGGCCGAGCTGAAGAACCCCATGACGGGGCAGACCTGGCGCGACGCCGTCCACCAGTACAAGCACGACCGGGACTCGGCCGATCTCCTGTTCCAATTCAAGAAGCGCGCCCTCGTCCATTTCGCCGTGGACCCGGACGAGGTCACCATGACGACGCGGGTCGCCGGCCGCAACACACACTTCCTGCCCTTCAACAAGGGCCGCGCCGGCGGCGCGGGCAACCCGGAGAACCCCGGCGGCTGGAAGACCGCCTACCTGTGGGAAGAGGTTCTGGAGCGGCGGAGCCTGCTCGACATCCTGGCCCGGTTCATCCACCTGCAGGTCGAGGAGAAGCGCCTTGGCAGCAAGAAGGTGAAGCGGGAGACCATGATCTTCCCGCGCTACCACCAGCTCGACTGCGTGCGGGCACTGGTCCGCGACACGGGCGAACGCGGGGCGGGCGCCAACTACCTCGTCCAGCACTCGGCCGGCAGCGGGAAGTCCAACTCCATCGCGTGGCTGGTGCACCGCCTCTCGACGCTGCACGACGCCCGCGACGAGAAGATCTTCGATTCGGTCGTCGTCGTGACGGACAGGGTCGTGCTCGACCAGCAGCTCCAGAACACCATCTACCAGTTCGAGCACCGGCAGGGGGTCGTGCAGAAGATCGACCGCGATTCGGGCCAGCTCGCGCAGGCCCTCGGCGCCGGCGTCCCGATCGTGGTCACGACGCTCCAGAAGTTCCCGTTCGTCACCGAGAAGATCGGCGATCTTCCACGACGGAAGTACGCGGTGGTCATCGACGAGGCGCACAGCTCGCAGGGCGGGGAGACTGCGACCGAGCTCAAGGGCGTACTCGGCGGCGCGGCGATCCGCGAGGAGGCGCGCCAGAAGGCGGAGGAGCAGGCCCTGCCCGACCACGAGGAGGAGATCCTCCGTACGATGGCCAAGCGCGGCCGGCAGCCGAACATCAGCTTCTTCGCCTTCACGGCCACGCCGAAGTACAAGACGCTCGAGGTGTTCGGCGAGCCCGGAGCCGGCGGCAAGCCGCAGCCGTTCCACCTCTACGACATGCGCCAGGCGATCGAGGAGGGCTTCATCCTCGACGTGCTGGCCAACTACACGACCTACAAGACCTACTACCGGCTGATCAAATCGATCGAGGACGACCCGCAGGTCGACAAGCGCAAGGCGGCGCGTGCGCTGGCGCGCTTCATGAGCCTGCACCCGCACAACATCGCGCAGAAGACCGAGGTCATGGTCGAGCACTTCCGCCACTTCACGATGCACAAGATCGGCGGCAAGGCGAAGGCGATGGTGGTGACCTCCAGCCGGCTCCACGCCGTCCGCTACAAGCAGGCCTTCGACCGGTACATCGCGGAGAAGGGCTACCAGGGCATCAAGACGCTCGTGGCCTTCTCCGGGACGGTGATCGACCCCGACGCGCCAGGCGTCGAGTACACCGAGGTCGGGATGAACCAGGGCATCCGCGAGAAGGAGCTTCCGGAGCGCTTCGGCTCGGAGGAGTACCAGGTTCTTCTCGTCGCGGAGAAGTACCAGACGGGCTTCGACCAGCCGCTGCTGCACACGATGTACGTCGACAAGCGGCTGGCCGGGATCCAGGCCGTGCAGACCCTCTCGCGCCTCAACCGCACCTGCCCCGGTAAGGAAGACACCTTCGTCCTCGACTTCGTGAACGAGCCCGAGGGGATCCTCGCCGCCTTCCAGCCCTACTACGAAGAGACCCTCATCGGCGAGCGCGCGGAGCCGAGCCAGCTCTACGAGATCCAGGCGAAGCTGGACGGGCACCAGGTCTATCACCGCAGCGAGGTCGAGGAGTTCTGCAAGGTCTTCTACAAGCCGAAGCAGAACCAGACGCCCGCCGACCACGCACGGATGAACGCGTGCATCGACCCCGCGGTCAGCCGCTACAACCACCTCGCCGAGGAGGAGCGCGAGGCGTTCCGGAAGACGCTCGTGGCCTACCGGAACCTCTACGCCTTCCTCTCCCAGGTGATCCCGTTCCAGGACTCGGACCTCGAGAAGCTGTACTCCTATATCCGGTTCCTGCTCACGAAGCTGCCGAAGGGCGATCGGGACCCGGTCTACGACTTCGACGATGAGGTGGCGCTGAAGTACTACCGCCTCCAGAAGATCAGCGAGGGGTCGATCCGCCTCGAGGCCGGGAGGGGCGGGGAGGTCGCGGGTCCGGTGGCGGTGGGGAGCCGGGCCGCCGGCGCCGCGATGATCGAGCTCTCCCAGCTCATCGACATCCTGAACGAGCGCTTCGGCACCGACTTCAAACCGGGGGACCAGCTCTTCCTGGAATCGATCCGCGAGGACGCCATCGCGGATCCGGAGATCCGCCAGGCGGCGCTCGCGAACACCATGGAGAACTTCGGCTACGTCTTCTTGAAGGCCCTTGAGGGCCTTTTCATCGACCGCATGGATCAGAACGAAGACATCACCGCCCGCTTCATGAACGACGAGCAGTTCCAGGATGTCGTCGGCAAGCACCTGCTCAAGAAAGTCTACGAACAGGTCCGCAACGAGCAGGCCCAGGCAGCGCCCGCCACCGTCGTGCCCTTCCAGCGAGCCGAGCCGAAGGAGGCGGACAAGTACCGCACCTGCTTACCGCTCTACACGCTCAAGGCCGCCGCCGGCGCGTTCGGCACCGGCCAGCAGGTCGAGCCCGATGGCTGGGTGGCGCCGAGCACCGCGCGGCAACTGTCCGAGGGCATGTTCGTCGCGCAGGTCGTGGGCCGCTCGATGGAGCCCCGCATCCCCGACGGCGCTTGGTGCCTCTTCCGCTCCCAGGTCACGGGATCCCGCCAGGGCCGCATCGTGCTCGTCCAGCACCAGTCGATTCAGGATCTGGAGGCCGGCGGCAGCTACACCGTGAAACGCTACGAGAGCGAGAAGGAGGCCGACGGGAGGGGCGGCTGGAGGCACAAGGTCATTCGGCTCCTCCCCGAGAATCCCGACTTCGAGCCCATCGTGTTGACGGGCATCGACGAGGGCGAGGTGTCCGTGATCGCGGAGCTGGTGGAGGTGCTGCGATGATCAGGGTGATCCGTCGTCGACGAGTGAGGGCAGATGGTGAAGGGCTGCCGAACAACAGCACGCAGCGGACGGCGCTGCGCTGCCCGCCGCTGAACCGGAACGTTATTGCGCTAAAGGAACGCTGACGAATGGCTGAGATTGGCAGATTTTTCGGCATCATCATCCCCATGTACGTCGCAGCGGGTGGGGCTCATCGCCGGGCGTCGCTTGCCCCGCGAGCCCCCCGAATCCCCCGTGGCCAACCCCTTTGTGCCTTCCCGCCTTTGCGGCCTTGCGTTGAGAACATCTACGCCGCGCGATCGTCGTTCACGGAGATTGTGCTCCGGGGTGGCGCGAGCCGCTCGATGGCTCCAGGAGGCGGGGACCAATGCCGCTCAGGCCGCCGCGCGGGGTCGGGCGTGGGCCACTTCTCCTGGTCGAACCTCTCGCACCTGGTCCGCGGAGAGGGTCAGGACGGCGACGGTCTCCCCGGTCAAGGTCATCAGCTCCACCTCGTAGCCGGCACCCCCGGGATACACATGGACAACCGTCCCGACATCGCCGGCCTTGAGACCGCGTTCCGGCACGTCGGCGAGCAAGACGATGCGATCATGCTCTCGAATCACAGCTCACTCCTTCTCCGTCAAGGGGTAGGCGGTTACCAGCCTTGGCGCGAAGGGTGACGACCTCCGCGTCACGCGGCCCAGCGCAGGATCTCGACCTCGGCTCCCTTGCGGACCGATGACTCCGCCACCTCCAGCACCCGGCCGGTCATCTCCTCCGACAGGTAGTATTCCCCGCAGTTGTCGCAGACATCCGCCGGCACCCCTTTGATCACCACGGTCGTTCCCCCGCGCTGCGGGGTCACGGTGGCGTGGTCGGGGTGCATCTCACCGCTCTTGCAGATGACACAGCTCATGGAGTTCTCCGGGTGACGATGGAAAGACAGTGAGGGTCGCCGGCTCGGCCTCCGTCCGACCTACTCCAGGTGCGCGTACGGCGGCTCGGTGCGGAGGCGGGGGTCGTCGACGGGGCCGCCGACGGTGAAGCAGCCGTCGCCGGCGATGTCTTGGTGGCAGGCGACCATCCGCGCGGCGTCGTGGAAATCGCCCCGCTCCAGCAGGTAGAGACCAAGGCGGGCAGGACCACCCTCGGGGGTCTCCCAGAGGAAGTCACCGGTGAGGGCCGCGCGCAGGAGCGGCTCGGCATGGGGCTCCCGCACCAGGAGGTAGAGGCCCGGGGTCAGGTCGCGGACGCGGTGGACGAAGATCGCCAGGTGGACCCGCGGTCGCCAGGGGAGGGCATGGAAGACGACCGGGTGGGTCGCGGGGACGAGGAGGGCCGCAAGGGCCGCACAGGCGCGGGTTGACATCCATAAATACGGGTTTATGGTTTTATGTATGAAGACCACCTTCGATCTCCCGGATGATCTGGTCATTGCGGCCAAGAAGCGGGCGGCCGAACTCCGCCGGCCCTTGCGGGCCCTGGTGGAAGAGGGGCTCCGGGCACAACTCGCGGCGGCAGTGGCGCCGCCGCGGGGCGAGGCTCGATCGCTCCGCTGGGTGACCGTCGACGGGGGCCTCCCCGAGGGCGTCGACGTCGCCGACCGGGCGGCCATGCACGACTGGCTGCAGCGGCAGGGATGATCGCCCTCGACACCAACCTGCTCATCTACGCCCACCGTGCCGCGACCGCCGAGCACCGCGCCGCCCAGCGGGCCATCGAGGAGGCGTGTGGTGCATCGGGCGGTTGTGGCATCGCCGCCACCAGCGTGTCGGAGTTCTGGGCCATCGTCACCCATCCGGCCGCCGCGGGGAGACCCTCCACCATCGCAGAGGCGTCAGGGTTCCTGCGCGCCCTCGTGGACGACGGCGGGCTCCAGGTCTGGACGCCCAGCATGGGCTTCGGCGAGCGGCTCTGGCAGCTCGCCGCTGACCTCGGTGTCACCGGCGTGCGGATCTTCGACCTGCAGATCGCCCTCACGGCCTTCGAGAACGGTGCCCGGGAGATCTGGACCCACGATCGGGCCTTCATCTCTCTCCCGGGCCTGCGTCTCCAAGACCCGCTCGCCACCTGACCCGCATTCCTCGCGCAGACCGAGCTGCGTCCGCGTAATGGTCCGCATTTCGTGGCCGTTGACCCATCCGAGCCCGCAACAAGGTAGGAGCCGGTCCCACCGGCGGCCTGCGGCCGCGGCAAGCCCGCGCCACCGGCGCGGCAACCCGGCGCCGCTGGCGCGGCCGGCCCGTTCGGGCCGGAATCGCCGAAGGGATTCGGCTCCTACCTTCGTTTCCGGGAGCGCGCCGCGATCTCCCAACCGCGGGTAGGAGCCGGTTCCACCGGCGACCCGCGACCTGCGGCTGCGGCCGCGGCAAGCCCGCACCACCAGCGCGACAACCCGGCGCCGCTGGCGCGGCCGGCCCGTTCGGGCCGGAATCGCCGAAGGGATTCGGCTCCTACCTTCGTTTCCGGGAGCGCGCCGCGATCTCCCAACCGCGGGTAGGAGCCGGTTGCACCGGCGATCCGCGCCGCCAGGCGCGGCAAGCCAGCGGCCTCGGCGCCTGCCTGTGCGTCTCCGCACGCAGACAGGCCCTGCGGGCCTGGGTCGCCGACCTGCCTGCCGGCAGGCAGGAGGGATTCGGCCCCTACCGGCGGCGGGCCGGCAGCGCTGCCCTCCTGCGCGCGGTCGTGACGGTCCGTCATGAGAAACGCGAGTTACTCCAAGTGGGCGTACGGCGGCTCGGTGCGGAGGCGGGGGTCGTCGAGGGGGCCGCCGACGGTGAAGTGGTAGAGGCTCTGGAGGCGGCGATCCTCGATGCCGAGGATCTTGTGCAGCACGTCGTCGAAGAAGCAGCCGATGCCGGTGGCGCGGATGCCGGCCGCCTCGGCCTCCAGGTAGAGGACCTGGCCGAGGACGCCGGTCTCCCAGAACAGCCGCTTGTAGAACCACGGGCCGTACTCCGCGAGCGGCCCGTCGAACTCCGCGACCATGGCCAGGGCGAAGCAGCCGTCGCCGGCGATCTCTTGATGGCAGGAGACCATGCGCGCGCCGTCGCGGAAGTCGCCGCGCTCCAGAAGGTAGAGGCCGAGGCCGGCGGGACAGCCCTCGGCGATCTCCCAAAGGATGGGGCCGGTGATGGCCTCGCGCAGCCACTCCGTGGCACGGGGCTCCCGGACCAGGAGGTAGAGGCCCGGGGTGAGGTCGCGCACGCGGTGGACGAAGAGCGCCAGGTGGACCCGGGGGCGCCACGGGAGGGCCCCGAAGACGACGCCGTTGGTCGCGGGCACCACCGCCTGGAGCATGCGGTAGAAGGTCACCCTCTCGATCGCCGTAGCACCGTCCATGGCCACGGCACTGCGCCGCTGGCGGACGATCTGCCGGGCGGAGAGGGGTCCGTGGCGCGGCGCGTGGGGCGTGGCGCCGCCCGGCGCGGGATCCCAGAAGGCGTCACCGGGCGGTGCCTGCTTGGTCGCGGCATCGGACACCGTGTCGATGACCTCCCACGGGTGGTGGTCGGCGCTCAGGCGATTGGGGGTGCCGGCCGGCGCCCGCGCGGCGAGGGTCGCCAGCACCGCGGGCGGCACCTGCCACGTGCGGGCGGCAGCGACCACCTCCGTCGTGACATGGGGCACGAGGGCGATCAGGCAGTCCGGGTGCTCCGCCTCGATGCCTTCTTGCCGATCGATCGCCAGCAGGCCGGCCAGAGCCGCGTCGGGCGTCCCTTCCAGCAAGAGGGCCGACCAGCCCAGGAGCCGCGCGGCGATGGTGACCGCGGCGATCGCATGGCCCACGTCGTGCTGGCAGTAGCGGAAGGCGCGCTCGCCGTACTTCCACGCCTCCCGCCAGTAGATGGAGGTGAGACCGACGAACAGGGTGTCGTCGGGCCACTCGCGGCGCAGTTCCCCCCACGCCGCCGGGTCGAGCGCCCAACGCTCCTCCAGGGCGTGCTCGCGGGGGGCGTAGTGGAAGACACCGGGCTGGTCCGTGAGGCCGGCGATCGGCCCGGCCACGAGGTACCCCTCGGTGGGGTGGAGGTTGCCGCTCGACGGGTTGACCCGCAGGGACCAGCGCGACGCGCCATACACCTTCCACGCCGACAGGGCGAGGCTGTCGAAGAAGAGCTGCGAGATCGTGGCGCGATCCACCGGCCGCGGGGCGATGGCCTGGGCCCCGAACAACGCGTCGTAGGTCAGCCCCGAACCGGGCTCCACCCGCTCCAGGGAGACCAGCGGCGCACCCGGGAAGCGGCGGAACGGGTCGGGCTGGGTCGCCCAGTCCATGTAGCCCAGGGCGCGCGCGTAGCGGTTCGGGTGGTGCTTGGTGCGCTCGTGGTAGCGCACCACCGTCTCCAACGGACCGGTGACTGCGTCGGAGGTGGTGGTCTGCTCAGAGATGGCGCTGAACCTTTTTCCTGGTCCGGAAAGAATCCCGCGGCCAGTCTAGCCATGGCGGCCGTGTCCACCAGAGCGGAGACGACGCGGGTCGGCACCGCGGGCCGATCCACCACCGCCGTGCGACGGAGCGTGGCCAGTGACGCCGTGCTTCGGCGCGGCGCTTCCCGCAGGGTCCGGTGGACCCGCCGCCGGCGCCCATAATCGTCGGTTCCTCCCCGGTCAGAGTGTGCGGAGCGGGAAGCCGACGGCGTGCAGGGGGTCGTTTGGGGCAGGGTGGGTCGAGATGGGGGGTGGGTGGCGGGGCAGGTGGGCTGATTG